>OLQR01000166.1_pt1 | contig 54744 bp, 40 predicted proteins | sample 1671881 | NCBI WGS metagenome assembly OLQR01 (sample SAMEA3136623, study PRJEB25190) | human gut metagenome | biome: human gut; feature: human-associated habitat; material: faeces | place: Austria | collected 2013 | reverse complement strand
CTACCCGACCGGATACGCGGAAACGGTTTCCGTTTCGACGCGAGCATATATTCTAGCGGGTATTCCTCCCAGACGCAAGAACTTTTTTATCTATGCCGGGTTCTGAGTCAATGAGCCAAGGAGACGGCTCTTCTGACTCAGTTTACGCGACGAAGGCGACGAGGGTGCCGAGGGCGATGAAAGGGGCGAAGGGCATGGTGCCGGCGAGGAGGGAATCGCGGTCGTGCTCGGTGGCAACCTCCCGAATGGCGCCGCTTAAGAAAGGCTCACTGACAGAAGGCACTCCAGTGCCAGCATGATCGGCGCTGCCGGAAGCGCCCGTGTTGCGATCGTGGCGCCCTCGCCCCATCACTCGGCGGCCAATCTCGCGGCCAAACACATAGGCGACACTGAGCACGCACGCCGTCAGCAGGCAAATAACCCCGCGCTCCAACCCGAGAAACAACCCGAGCACGGCCATGAGTTTGATGTCGCCGCCGCCGAAAGCCTCCTTGCGCCGAACAAGCTCGTAGACCGTCGTCAGCACGAGCAAGCCCCCGCCGAGCACCACAGCGCCTAAGATGCCGCTCGCAAAGGAGATGCCGCCGATTTCCAGGCCGGGGGGTACTAGCACATCGGGCGCGGGTCCGAGGAACTCAGCCCGGAAACCCAAGCCCATGTGCGCTCCCGCAAACCCAAGCACCACGCGCCAGGCCAGCCACAGAAGCCCCAGCGCGCCGGCCAGCACATTGGGCACGCGCCGCGACCGCACATCGATAACGGATACGACGGCTAGCAGCCCCAGCACGAGGGCGTACGTGACCAGCGTTATGACAGAAACATAAGTCATCGGCGCCGCTTATTCCCCCGAAGCCACGGCTTGAGTGCCATCGAGAATCGCCGATGCCGCTTCTTCCCGAGCAATCTCCGCCGCGACAGCGTCGGCCGATGCCGGCTTGGCCACCACGGTCCCGCAATCTTTCCCGTCGCCGAAGATAAGCTCGCGCTCCTCTCCGGTGAGCGCCGCGCGAGCCTGATCGCGCAAGTTGTTCACGCCGATGAAGAACTGGCGCATCATGACTACCACCAGATAACGGCCCTTCGGCGTCAGCGTCAGCTCGTCGGCGTTGTCGGTGGCAAAAGCCCCACACGCGCGCATGAAGCCCATTTCCACGGGCAGGCCGCGTTCTACCGACATACCAAAATCGCGCTCGAACTGGCGCTTATCAAGACGCAGACCGAACAGCTGCATCATGAAGCGGTAGCGCATGCGGTCGCGCAACGAGAACGTGGTCTTGCCCATCATGGACATATGCCCCGCCTCGATGGCCGTGTTGTACTCGCGCACCGAGAACGTGTTCACGTACAAATTCTCGCCCAGATAGGTGATGCCGCCACTGCCGATGGCCGGGTACTCCTCGTAATCGACCACGTACTCGTCAATCATGGCGCCCTCGCCGGCCGCACCGGTGCCGCGGCGGTTGAACGTCCAGGCGCTGCCCAACTCGAACAGGCCCGGCTGCCCGCCAGGCAAATCTCCCAGCAGCAGATCGCAGATGATCTCGTAGAAGCGGCGCTCGCGGTTGTAGTCAACCTTGCCCACCGTGGCAGCGAGCGAGCGCTGCACCGACGGCGAGGCCATCAGCGGATAGAATGTCGTCTGGCTCGCGCCGGAAGCCACCACCATCTCAATGTCGTGAATGAGCGTGTCCTCGGTTTGCGCCGGGAAGTTGAAGATCATGTCCGCGTTCATCGAGGTGAAGTACGGGCTCGCCTCCTGAATGCGCTCGAGAATCTCCTGACCGCTGCCGTACTTCTCGTAGCGATCCATCTGGCGCAGCAGGTCATCGTCGAAGGACTGCACCCCCACAGAAAGGCGCTGCACGCGTCCTTTCAACTTCTCCAAATACTCGTGGGTGAGGTGATTCGGATTCGTCTCGCTGGAGACCTCTTTGATAGAGAACAGGTCGCGAGCCATGTCGATGGTCTCGCACAGCTCGTCGATCATGATGGTGGGCGTGCCGCCGCCGATGTAGACGGAATCGAAGTCGTAGCCGAGATCCTTCAGCATGCGCATCTCGCGACGCATGTTCTGGAAGTAGGGCTTCGCGCGATCCTCGCGGAAGGGGAAGCGATTGAAGGAACAGTAGGGGCACAGACGCTCGCAGAACGGCACATGCATGTACAGCATGTAAGGCTGACCCGGGTTGGGCGAGGGCATGAACGCCTCGTCGCAGGGCTTAAGCTGCAGGTAGTTGGCCGTGCAAGCCTCCACCACCTTGGAAAGCATTCGTTCTGAAAGCATATCGTGTGTTCCTTCTTTCTTGGCTGGTTGCCATGCTTGAGGAAGGCAGACCAAGGTCTGCCCCTACGGGTTCTATTCCTGGCATTGAACCTTTAGAAGGTTCCTACTCGTCCCAGGCAGATCGGCCCTGCAAAGCTTTCTTGCCGATATCGTGACGGAACATCTTACCTTCGAAGTTGATGAGATCGCAGGCCTCGTAAGCACGCTCGCGAGCCTCTTCGAAGCTGTCGCCCTTGGCCACCACGTTCAGCACGCGGCCGCCGTTGGTGAGCAGCTCGCCGTCGTAGTTGCGGCGAGTACCCGCATGGAAGACCGTCACGCCGGGCAGCTCCTCGGCTTCTTCAATACCCAGAATGACCTTGCCCTTCTCGTAAGCGCCCGGGTACCCCTCACTGGCAAGCACCACGGAAACAGCCCAGTCGTCGGACCACTCCAGCTGCACGTCCTCGGGACGTCCCTCGGCCACGGCGAGCATGACCTCAACCAGATCGCTTTCCAAGCGGGGCAGCACAACCTGCGTCTCGGGGTCGCCGAAGCGCACGTTGAACTCCACGATCTTCGGGCCTTCGGGAGTCAGCATAAAGCCGCCGTACAGCGTGCCGCGGTAGTCGCTGGTAAAGGGAGCGACGGCCGTAGCGGCGGCCGCTTTCTCCATGATGGCCACCATGGCGGCCATTTCCTCGTCGGTGACGATGGGCACCGGCGAGTACACGCCCATGCCGCCGGTATTGGGGCCCAAGTCGCCATCGTAGGCGCGCTTGTGGTCTTGCGCCGGAGCCATGGGGAACGACTGCCCGGCCGTGACGAAGCACAGAAGCGAGCACTCGGGGCCCGTCATGCACTCCTCGATAACCACCGTGGAGCCGGCATCGCCGAAGGCGCCGTCGAAGCAGGCGCGCACGGCAGCCTCGGCATCCTCCACAGTTTCGGCCACCACAACGCCCTTGCCCGCCGCCAGACCGTCGGCCTTGATGACGATGGGAGCGCCCTGCTCGCGCACGTAGGCAAGCGCGGCGGCCTCGTCGTCGAAGCGCCCGTAAGCGGCCGTGGGAATGTCGTTGGCTTCCATGAATGCCTTCGAATAGGCCTTGGAGCCTTCCAACTGAGCACCGTCGGCGTTGGGCCCGAATACCGGGACGCCGTCGGCGCGCAGCAAATCGGCCACGCCATCGACCAGCGGCGCCTCGGGGCCGATGACCACAAGCCCGATGTTGCGCTCATGCACGAAGCTCAGCAGCGCCTCGCCGTCGGCGATATCCAGGTCGACGTTCTCGGCGATTTCCGCCGTGCCACCGTTGCCCGGCGCCACGTACAGCACGTCGGTGTTCGGAGACTTCTGCAGCGCCCACGCGATGGCATGTTCGCGCCCACCCGAACCGATCAGCAGAATGTTCACATTCGTTCCTTTCCTCGCTTTGCAGCAAGTTGTTTCGTACTCTGGCCTCCTCCGTAGGGGGCGACCTTGGTCGCCCCTCGGTCCCAACCGTGATCAACCTGCAAGGACGAACTCGGTCGGGAGGGCTGACCAAGGTCAGCCCCTACGGAGAGGGTGGCCTCAACGTAGGGCGCGTCCCCCCGGGAGGGGTGCCGCGCGCAGTTATGCGAAGTGCGCCCCACGATTCCGCGAGCCGGAATCGGATGAGCGCATTTCGCATCTGTCTGAGCACGGCACCCCTCCCGGGGGGACGCGCCCGGACAGCCGGTAAAAGCTACTCGTCCCGCAGCCAGGACATCCGAATGATGGTCTGGTCGCGATCAGGCCCGACCGAGATGATGCTCATGGGCACGCCGCACACCTCTTCCAAATACTCGATGTATTTGCGCGTGTTCTCCGGCAGCTCCTCGTAGGTGCGGCAGCCGGTGATGTCCTCGTCTTTCCAGCCGGGCAGTTCCACGTAAATGGGCTTCGCGTGATGCAGCACCGATTGCTGCATGGGGAAGTAGTCGTAACGCACGCCGTCGCACTCGTAAGCCACGCACACCTTGATGGTGTCGAAGGCCGAAAGCACATCCAGCTTCGTGAGGGCCACATCGGTGAGCCCGTTCACCTCGGCAGCGTAACGCCCGATGACGGCATCGAACCAGCCGCAGCGGCGCTTGCGGCCCGTGGTGACGCCGAACTCATGGCCGGCGGCGCACAGAAGCTCGCCGTCCTCCGCGTCCTGGCCGGTGCCGCCGTTCTCGGGGAACTTCAGTTCCGTGGGGAAGGGGCCCTCGCCCACGCGAGTGACATAGGCCTTCTGGATGCCGAGCACGCGGTCGATGGCCTTGGGGCCGACGCCGGTACCCGTGGAAGCGCCGCCCGCGCAGCAGCTGGAAGACGTCACGAACGGATAGGTGCCATGGTCGATGTCGAGCAGCGTGCCCTGAGCGCCTTCGAAAAGAATGGACTTCCCATCGCCCAGCGCCTCGTTCAGCATATGGGCCGACTCGCACACATAGGGAGCCAGAATGCGCGCATAAGGCAGGTACTCGTCGCAGATCTCCTCCACCGTGTAGGTGTGCAGACCGTAAATCTTCTCCAAGATGGGGTTCTTCTGTGCCAGCACCGCCTCAAGCTTCAGGCGGAAGATCTTCTCGTCCAGCAAGTCCTGCATGCGGATGCCCTTGCGGCCCATCTTGTCCTGGTAGCAGGGGCCGATGCCACGCTTGGTAGTGCCGATCTTCTTGTCGCCGAGGCTCTTCTCGTCGGCGCCATCGAGATCCTTGTGGTACGGCATGATGAGGTGCGCGTCGTTGGAAATCTTCAGGTTCTTGCAGGAGATGCCCTCGGCCTCGAGCATGGCCATTTCCTTCACGAGCACGCCCGGGTCTACCACGACGCCGTTGCCGATGACCGGCACGGCGTTCTCGTACATGACCCCGGAGGGCATCAGGTGCAGCGCCAGCTTCTTGTCGCCGTGAATGACGGTGTGGCCGGCGTTATTGCCTCCCTGGAAGCGCACCACGTAATCGTAGTCGCTGGCGATGAGGTCGGTGATCTTACCCTTGCCTTCGTCACCCCACTGGGCGCCGACGAGCACTGTGCTGGGCATCTTCAAGTCCTTTCGACGTTGGGCGGGGAATGCCCTGAAAACGACATTCCGCAAGGGCTCAGTATACCAGCCGCACAGGCTAATGCTTCGGAATGGAGGGCTTCGTGCTAAGATTTACGGAGTTAAGACGCTTCCGCTTGCGAAGGACCCTACATGACCGACAACCAGCCACCGCGCCGCACGCCCCCTGCGGCAGATCCTCCCCTGGGCACGCCCGAGGGCGATCGGGCCTTCGTAAGGCGCACGGCACTGCGACGCCTGCAGCGCAACCGGCGCATCTTCAGCATCGTTGTGGGGATTCTGCTCGTGCTGTCCTTCGTGGTCTTTCTGGTGACTGAGTTCATGCAGCCACACCCGTTTAATCTATAGGTTGATCACCGTCGCCGGGCGTCCTGATTGCTTCGCGGCCTTCTTCAAGGCCCTCGCGACCCCTTCGTGGCAGGTGAAGAGAATGACCTGGCGCTGCTCCGACAGTTCCACCAAAGCGCGGGCCGCCCCCAGCCGGCGCTGCTCGTCGAAATTCACGAGAATGTCGTCGGCGAGGATGGGAATGGCCCTCCCCACGTTATCGGCGCAGGTGAGCAGCGCAATGCGCAGGGCCAGATACAGTTGCTGGCACGTGCCGAGGGACAAGTGCACCGGTTGGCGCGTGCGTCCGAGGGCGTCAGCTACTTCCAGAGTGCCCTCGCGCGTAAGGCTCACGCGAGTCCACCGCCCTTCGGTCATGAGGGACAGCAACCGGCTCGCCCGCAGATACACCTCCGGCTGGCGCTTCGATTCCCAGGTAGCAATGGCCGCCTCCAGCATGTGCTTGGCTAGAAGCAATCGCGCGAAATCGGTGCGCGCCTCTTCCAAGCGCGTGGTCACTTCCTGCACCTCAATTTTGATGCGATCGAAGTCGCGCTCCGTTTCGGCTTGGGCGAGGACAGCGGCTAACTCCCCTGCTCGCTGGTTCATGGACTCCAGCGCCTCAATGAGCCCCGTGCGCTGGCGAACGCGCCGCTCGAGCTCCTCCTCGACATCGCCTACCCCGCTTTCAGGCGACAATCCGGCGCGCTGAAGCGCCACCGCCCGTTCAGAGGCGATTTCCTGAAGGCGATGCTCGGCATCCGCTCGCCGCGCCGCCGCCGCTTGCTGGCGCTGGCGACACAGCGCCATGGCCTGACGCGCCTCGCGGGCCTCGTCAAGAAGCGCCCGCGCCTGGCGCACCGACCCTTGGGCCTCGCCCAGCCCTTCCTCATCCAGCGCCTCGCGTACCTGCGCAGCCACCGATTCCTCCTCAGCCTGGCACGCTTCCAGCTTTTTCTTATCCTGGATCATCACCCAATGGGCGTCGTCGAAACGGGCCTTGCGGGCGCCTTCCTCCTTGTTCGGTCGGAACAACAGGGCGAAGCCGCCGGTGGCCATAAGCGCCGCGAAGACGGAGAGGAGAAACCCGATGGCCATATAGCTGAGAGCACCACGGGCGCGGCCCTCGATGAAAAGAGGGACACCCAGAAGAAACAGCACGGCGGGAATGACCACGCAGAATGCCACCTGAATGCGCCTCTTCGATCGCTCGCTGCGGCGATCGGCCTCATCGTCGGCCGTTTCCTGCAGAGCCTCGTACACCGCCACGGAGGACGTGTAGTTCGCGCGAGCCACCTCCACGGCATGGGCCTGCCGCGACTGACGGGTCGCGAGGTTTTCCAAGCGATCACGCAAGGCCCGCTCGTCGGAGGCCGTCAGGCGCGCGAGGCGGCGCCCGCAGGAGCGCTCGTGAAGTTCGTAGTTGCTGGCTGCCTCCTCCTCGCTCTTGGCCAGCCGGGCGACATCCCCCTTAAGCTTGTCGCGTTCGGCATCCAGGGCCGCCAGAGAACTTTTGGCCATGGTGAGCGCCTCAATCACGCGGTTGGCCTCTTCCACCCGCTCTCCCATGGCGGCGCGCTCGGGCTCCAGCTCGTGCAGCTCGCGATCTTGGGCGCGATAGGCATCGGCGACGTCAGCCGCGCTTTGCTGCTCGGCGCGCAGGGCGTTGCGCCGGGCCAGAAGCTGGGGGATCGACTGCTCGGCCGAGGCGGCGCGGGAGGTGAATGCCGCCAAGCGCTCGTTCACATGAGCGAGGGCGTGAGCCGGCGACGAGCCGGTACCCGAACCGGCCGTCAGCAACTTTGCCGTCGTGTCCGTCGTGTTGCGCAGCGAGCGCAATTCATCGCTGTTCAGGGAAAACATCGTACGATAGGTGTCCTTGTCGATGTCTTCCACCAGGAAGGTGTCTCCCTGCAGGCCGTCGGCGTTGCGGGCGCGGGAAAGCACGAACGTCTCCTCGTCTTCCCTCGCGCTCGCGCTCGCGTCCGCCCCCGCCGACCGCGCGAAAAGCAGCGAGCCCGCTCGCTCGGCCCCCTCGGGCTTGTAGGTGTTCCGGTTTCCTCGAGCCTCTTCCCAACCGAACAGCACGCCGCCCACAAAGGAGGCCACCGTCGTCTTGCCCGCCTCGTTGGCGCCGAGGACGATGTTCATGCGATCGCTGAAGGGCCCGACCACCGTATCGTGAAAGCGGCCGAAGCGCTCCAAGTGGATAGAGCGAAGGTAGATGCGCGGCTCAGTCATCGGTCGTCGCCCCCCTGCAGCAGCAAGTCGAGCACAAGCCGGGCAGCCTCGTTCGTGAGCTGGCGCGCCTTCTTCTCGGAAAGCGCCGCCGTAAGGGGAACGTTGCGCGCGAGGTATTCTTCCTGCAAATAGTCGATCTGCCCTTCGACATCCTCGGAGAGCCGATCAACGGTGCGAAGAAACACCGCTGGGAACAGCCCCTCGGCGCGCAACGCCTCTTCATCGATGGGAGCCGTTGTCTCGTCGATGAGACTATCGCAGTAGAATTCCGAGTACGCATCGTTCAAAGAGGCGCGCACCTCTTCCAGCACCCCGGGGCGGCCGAGCACCTCGTGAAGGGAGGTCGCTCCGGTGAGAATGATGCGCGACACCATCATCTCGCAGGAGGCGTCGCCGTTGACCGCGAACAGCTCCCGCATGGTTTTGGACACCAGAGCCGGAATGTTCGTGCAATCGGAGACGTCGATGCGAACCTTCTCCCACACCACCGAGGCCGTGGGAATGAAGCTCACCTTCGGCGGCGCGTCAACCGCCAGCGTGACGAGGTTGACACCGCGCGGACCCGTTTCGCGCACATCGCGCCCTTGAATGCAGCCGGAAAACGCAATGCGCGGCGCGCGCTCGTCGTTGACCCACCGCTTGTGAATATGCCCGAGCGCCCAGTAGTCGAACCCGGCGCGCAGCAATGCCACGGGGTCGGTGGGAGCCTTCACAGGATCGAACGTAAGCCCGGTGTGCAGCACGCCCACCGCAAAAGGCGCCTCGGCGGCACGCGGCCCCAATGCCCGAATGGCGGCGGCGCGGGTGATACCCTCGGCAATGTTCTCGTTGGGCGACCACACCTTGTTCGGGTAGCCGCGACCGCCGATGACCGCAAGGGGACGGCCGTCGCGCTCGTACAGGGCGAAATCGGGGCGATCGGCGGCGAGCATCGTGGCGGACGGGGGCAAGGCGAAGAAATCCTGCTGCCAAAGACTCAGCGGGTCGTGGTTGCCAGTGCACAAATACGAGGGAATGCCCTCCGCGTCCAGGCGGTTCAGCCCATCGAAGAAACGCAGGTAGTCGCGATAGGACGCGCGAACCGAATCGAAGATGTCGCCGGAGACGACCACGAAATCGACCTTGCGCGACACAGCTGCTTCCACCACGCGATCCCAAGCGCCGGGGATGGCGTCAACCAAACGGCGCGCCCATTCGTCGGACAGCGCCCGCAGGCCGCGAAACGGCGCGCCGATATGCAGGTCGGCAGCGTGGATGAATGTCAGCGTTTCCGACACGAACAGACCCTAGAAGCTGCCCACACGGGAGTCGTCAATGAAGTCCATGAACTTCGTGAACTCGGGATTGAAGGCCAAGTCGATGTCGCGGGTGGCACCGTTGCGGTGCTTCGCGACGATGAGCTTGGCCATGCCCAAATCGGGGCGCGATTCGCTTTCCGCCTCGATTTCGTTCATAGAGCGGTCGATAAACATGACGATATCGGCGTCCTGCTCGATGGCGCCGGAGTCGCGCAGGTCGGAAAGCATGGGGCGCTTGTCCTTGCCGCGTTGTTCGATGGCGCGGGACAGCTGCGACAGGGCGAGCACCGGCATGTTCATTTCCTTGGCGAGGATCTTGAGTCCGCGGGAAATTTCGCTCACCTGGTCGTTGGTGGATTTATTGGCCGTCATGGGGCCCGGCTGCATGAGCTGCAGGTAGTCCACGATGATGAGGCCCTTTTGGCCCTCTTTCAGGCCATGCAGCTCGCGGCGGCCCTTGGCGCGGGCCTCCAACACCGAAAGGCCCGGGGTGTCGTCGATGAACATATCCAGCTGGGAAAGCTTGCCCGAGGCTTCGGCCAAGGCGCCCCAGTCGCCCTCGGCAATAAATCCGCTGCGCAGCTTCGAGAGATTCACGCGGGCCTCGGAGCACAGGATACGCTGAACCAGCTGCTCGGCGCCCATCTCCAAGGAGAAGAACGCCACAGCGGCGCCGGCTTTCGCCGCATTGGTGGCCAGGTTCAAAGCGAAGGAGGTTTTGCCAACACCGGGACGCGCCGCCAGAATAACCAGGTCGCCGCCGCGAAATCCATGAAACAGCTCATCGACGTCCTTGAAGCCCGTGGGAACGCCGGCCATCTTGTCCTTCTGATTGGCGAGACGGGAAATCTCCTCGTAGGCGTCGCTTACCAACTCATCCATCTTGCGGAACGACGAGCTGACACGCTTCTCGGTTACGTTGAAGAGCGTCTTCTCCGCCTCTTCCACCACCTGATCCAAATCATCGGGCGCGTCATAGGCCAGGGCATTAATCTGCGTGGCGGCGAACACGAGCTCGCGCAAAATGGACTGCCGTTTGACGATATCGACATGGCGCTCCCAGCTGGTGAGAGAGAAGGTGTTGTCGGCCAGCTCGGCCAGATAGGCGCGGCCGCCCACGGCCTCCAGCTGTCCCGTGGACTTCAAGGTGTCGGCGAGAGCGATGGGATCAACGGGGATATGGCGGTTCGTGAGGCTGATGATAGCCTCGAAGATGATGCGATGGGCCGGACGGAAGAAGTTTTCCGGACGCAGCCGCATGACCGCCTCTTCGGTCACCTCCCCGTTGAGCAGGCAGGCGGCGAGCACCGATTGCTCGGCCTCGATGTTCTGAGGCAACTGCGCGCGGGGCGCAAGTCCGGGCGTATTGTTGGCATCCATGGGAGGCTGAGGCTGGTAGGGCATGAAACATCCTTCGCGTCGTCGGTGCGCCTATTGTATCGCGTTTCTTCCCGCGAACGCCGGAACTCGGCTTACCGCCACTGTTTCACGGGAAACAGGCTCATTATAGAAAATGGCCCCTCCGAAGAGGGGCCATCAAAGGGTCTCGCAAGACGAGGACTACTCCTCGGTCTCGGTCACCTCAACCTCGACGGTGCCGTCGGCGGCAACTTCGCCGTCAACTTCAACCATCTCGTCGGCCGGAGTCTCGGCGATATCGATAGCCTCTTCGATAGCGTCGATGGCCTCTTCGGCCTCGGACTCGCCAGCAACGATCACGGTCACCGTGCCCTTGATGTCGCGGTACAGCGACACGGGCACCTGGTAGGTACCGGTCATCTTGATGGGCTTGCCCAGTTCCACACGACGACGATCGATCTCGATGTCGAGCTGCTCGGCGATGGCGTCGGCCACCAGAGGAGCAGTGACGGAACCGAAGAGCACGCCCTCCTCGCCCACCTGGGCGATAACGCGCACCGTAGCGTCGTTCAGCTTCTCGGCCAGAGCGTTGGCATCGGCAATACGAGTCTCCTCGCGCTTGGCGATGTTCTTCTTGCGCTCCTCAAGCTGCTTCAGGTTGCCCGGAGTAGCCTTCACGGCGTAGCCCTGGGTCAGCAGGAAGTTGTTGGCAAAGCCGCGGTTGACGTCGATGACGTCGCCCTCGCCGCCTTTGCCCTGGAGTTCCTTCAGAAGAATAACTTTCATGGTTCTCCTCCCTTCGCCTAGCGGTTGCGGCGATCGCCACGGCCGCTGACAGCGGGAACGGCATAGGGCATGAGAGCCATGACGCGGGCGCGCTTAACAGCTTCCGCGATGTCGCGCTGGTGCTGGGTGCAGGCACCGGTCACGCGACGGGGCTTGATCTTGCCACGATCGGTAACGTACTTGCGCAGCATTTGAGTATCTTTGTAATCGATATACTCCACGTCGTCCTTGCAGAACTGGCAATACTTACGACGAGGCTGCTTAGCGTAATCGGCCATATTAACCTCTTTCGTTTCGCTTAAAACGGAATGTCATCATCGTACACGGAAGAGGAAGCGTCGATAACCGGTGCAGCGGGCATGGGCGCGGGCGCCGGAGCCGGTGCGGGCATGGGAGCCGGAGCACTATAGGCCGGAGCCGCCGGAGCATAGCCCTGGTTGCCGCCGAAATCGCCGCCGTAGGACTGAGCGCCGCCGCCGTTGCGGCTCGACATGAATTCGAGCTCGTCAACGATGACTTCGAGCTTGCTGCGCTTCTGACCATCGCGCTCCCATTGGCTCCAGCGAAGCTTGCCCTCGATGGCCACCTTGGTGCCCTTGGACAAGTACTGGTGCAAGCTGCGAGCCCGATTGCCGAACATGGTGCAGTCAACGAAGTTCGGATAATCCTCCCACTCGTTGGTCTGGGGGTTACGACGACGGTCGTTCACGGCCACGCCGAAGCTCATGACGTCCATGCCGGACTGGGTGCTGCGCAGCTCGGGGTCGCGGGTCAGATTGCCGCTGATGATCACTCGATTAATGCTCATTTCTACCTCTTCTCATGGTGAGCGCTTAAGAACGCTCAGTTTCCAACTAGTCGCGATCGGTGCGGGCGACGATCATGTGACGCACAACGGCATCGTTGATGCGCAGCACGCGATCGAGCTCGGCAATGCTCTGCGGGTCAGTATGGAAATCGATGAGAGTGTAGTCGCCATCAGACAGACCGTTGATCTCATAAGCGAGTTTACGCTTGCCCCAATTGTCGACGTTGTCCACCACACCCTGGGCGTCGGTGATCGTCGTCTCGATACGCTTCATAACACCAGCGCGCGTCTCGTCGTCAATCGTCGGAGCAACAATAAACAGCAGTTCATACGCCTTCATCAGCTCACCTCCTTTGGACTTTACGGCTCCGGGCTGGTGAAGGCACACACCGGAGCAGGAATAGCCTTGCTATCTTAGCAGAGCTTTCCCCGCTGCGGTTGAACCTGCATTTCTCCATCACGGTAAGCACACATTGCCTCGGTCGCTGGGGCCATGGTAAACCAAGCGAACCGTAAAAATGACGCGGGAATGTCCCGTTTCGTTCCTCGCGCCGACCGTATGGGCGTCGCAAAAAAGGCGGAGCCGAAGCTCCGCCGTTCACATCATGGCGCCCCCGAGAGGACTCGAACCTCCGACGCACGGTTTAGGAAACCGACGCTCTATCCGCTGAGCTACGGGGGCGGATATCTGGATTTCGTCGCTAGATATGTTTGAGCACTTCCATGACAAAATCGCTGTTCAAGGCTAACATGTCGTTGTCGATGTTTTCAATGACATCGTCCTCTTCGGCGAAGAATGCCGGCTTTCTGCCATCCATGCCCGCCAAATGCAGGGCCTGCTGGCCGTGCTTCAAGGCGTAGGCCGATGCGCTGTTGCGCCACTCCATCGTAGCCTCGGGCACTTTCAGCCCGGTGGCCTGACCGGCCTTGCGAACCAAGCGCTTCATGCGGCTCGAGGCCTTCTTGGGAACATAGGTGCCCTCTTTGTCGATCAGCGTCAGCTCGCCGGCACCCAACGCCTCCAGCTCCACGATAAGCGCGCCCTTGAGCTCAGCCTCATGAGCAGCCATAAACGCTTTCATGCCGCCATTGCCGGCAAGTTCGGATCCGAGCGCCACGAACCACACTTCCATATCGATGCGGTCGCTGTGGAACTGCTCGATCTGCTCGATTTCCGGCGTCGGCTCAAAGACGAAATCGGCGGGCAGGCCTTCACCGAACACACTGGACGGATCGGCGGCACTTGTCTGGTTTTCTTCGCCTTCGGACTCATCGTCAAATTGATCGCGGGAGAACGCCCCACCCTCGAAATGGCGGCCGCGGCGATGCGAAGAGCGAGGTGCATCGAAGCCGTCCTCGGCAAAATCGTCGTCAAATTCGGGAGAAAACGCTGTCGTTGCGTCGGCATCCAAATACTCCTCGTCGTAAGCCTGGATATCGCCTTCTTCGCGGAAACTCTCCCAGCCGCCGCGCGCTGCTCCAACTTCGCGGGCATCGAAGCTCTCCTCGACATCGAGCCATTCCTGCGGGCTAGATGCTTCCTCACGCTTCTTGCGGCGGAATTTGCCGAAGATACCGCCGAAGCGGCTCTTGGGCATCTCCACATAACCAGGACCAGCCATGGCTCCCGTCTCGGTGATCTGCTCCACATAAGCAGAATCATCAACATCTTCGACATACATATCGTTCTCGGAGGCATTCTCCAAAAGCTCATCGCCGATAGGCGCGGCCGCTCCCGTCGCCCCCATAGAAGAAAACGTGCCCGCAAGACTGATGCTGCCGGAAAGCGCTGGATCAGTCGTCGTTGTCGTCCTTCCCAAAGACGGCAGCGCGTCGAGCAGCGCCGCTTCCCGCGTGCCTGAAACAGCCGGCGACGGCTCGGGCGTCGTCACCGAGGGGATGACGGCGCTCAAGTCATGCACGCGACCATCATGCTCGGGGCGATCTTCTGAAAGAGGAGCAGCTTGCTGGCAATCATCCATGGAGATGCGCGGAAGCTCTTGGGAGATGCCGATATTGGGCAGCGTAATAGCACGGCGCCGGCGGGGGGCAGCGGCCGGAGCTGGAGCCGGATTCTCGGCCACTTCTCCCACCGAGGGCACCACCACGCGCTGCCCGCCCGCAGGCGCAGCAGGAGCATCAGGCGTCGAAAGATCAATGGGAGGAACCGCCACAGTGGCGCCCGTCAACGGACGCTGGGCATCTCGCACCGTCACATCGGGGTCATCGGTCGGCTGGGGCACAACAGGTACAGCCGGTACAGCAGGCACGACAGGCTTCGAGGCAGACGTCCCGGCTTCCGAAGAGGCCGGCTCGGATGCGATGGCGGGAATGTCGGCCAACATCGCGGAGACCGTGTTGTTCGAAGGAGACGGCAATTGATCGGCCTCAACTGCCGGCACTTCAATGGCTGGCAATACCGGGGCCGCCGAGGGCGATGTCTCTTCATTAACGGCCGATGTAGAAGGCGAAGCAGAAATCTCATCGGAGCTCTCGTCCGCAACCACACTGTCCATAATCTCGGTGGGCGTTGCGCCGGCCGCTGCCGAAGCCGCCTGCACCGAAGCGCGCATAACACGCATACGCTCGGAAAGTTCGTCGAGGTTGCGACGCTCGTGTTCTTCGCGAGCGTTAATCTCTTCCTCGGCCCGCTCCAAAGCCGTGGCGTAGCGCGACCGCTGCACGGGCTTTTCCTTAGCAGGCTTCTTGGCTTGCTCCTGACCCTTTTTGAACCATTCAGGCACTTGATGCTCAGCAGGTGCCACGTAGGCAGGAGCAGCAACAGGGACGACGGCCGCGGCAGAGGATGGAGCTAAACTCTCTTCCGGAGAAACCTCCACGGCACCGTTTTCCTCTCCCTTCGCCGGAGATTCATCCTCTGTTGCCACCTCAGCAGGCGTTGCAGACACCGGTTTCCCCGACAACGCCGCTACGGCAGCTTTGGCGGCCGCCAGGCGCTCGGCAGCCGACTCCATGGAGGTTCCCAAATCCTCGGAAGTATTCCCCGTATGGTAGACAATCTCCGCACCCTCGGGAACAAGTCCCGCCGACACGGCGGCCGCCTCGCCATGAACCGTTGGCTCGGGCGCATCGGGAAGATCCCGAGCGGCAGCGACGCGAGAGGCGACTTCCAAAAGCACTGCCACTCCTGCGGCGTTGCAGTTTGCGCCCTCGTTGTAGTTCGCGAACTTCTCAAGCAGAAACGACGCAACCGGCAAAACCGCTATCACCATGGCAACAGCCAGAAGGACGTTGAACACCACAAGCACGGTGCCGTCGGGAGCGAGCACCATTCGAATCGCCAAAAGCAGCGGCATGACCACCAGCATCGCCAGCTCAACCCAATAAAGGATGGGGAGCACCGCCGGCATCGCGCCGTTCAAATCGCGTCGCACCTTACCGCTGTCGTAGTTCGCCACCACGATCACCTTGCGTCTCCGACTCGCTCGCGTCGGCGATTTCGCAGGCAGGTAGCGCGCGACGACGTTCTGACTCACCCCGCGGTTCAAAAGCCGCGAAAGCACCGGCTTATCGAACACCTCAGCAGCTGCCAACGCAGCGCAGATGAGGGACACCACGATGGCGGGAACAGCCAGCGCCCCAACAATCGTTGCCACCAGCGTCACCAATACTGCCACACCACTGCACAGCGTTCGAGGAAGCGAGCTGTCGGGGTTGCACTGGAAGTCTTCCATAGCAGTCGTCAGACCGGCCTCGGCGGAAAACTGCTCACTTATGTAAAGAGCCGCACGCTGCTCTTCCTCAGTACCCGCCGGCCGGGGACCGATCTCCTGAGACAGATATGCGACATGTTCGTTCAATTCGGCCATGTACGTTGCCTTTCCTCGGTGAAGAGGGTTCTATGGACATAATTATCGTAAGTATACGCCATTACGAGGCCGTTCCGAGATATTCACGAAGAAAGGCATCAGCATTTCCTGCTTTTAGGCGCTCGGCTTCATAGGCGCCCTGGTCGGCCTCGATCTCCTCGTAGAATCGAAGAGCAACAATTTGCTCCGGGTCATTTTCCCCGAGTTTTTGGGCCAAGGCGGCCGCTTCCTCCTCCAACGCGTTATAGCGGCTGTTCTGAGCCTCGAGCTCTTCCTTGTTGCGGGAAAGATAGGCCTCGTCGGCAGCAAGGGCTGCCTGCTGCGATTCTATTCTTTTAGCCACGTAGGCTTTAAAGGCTGCCAAATCAAGACTGGGATAGGCCGCTTCGGCTTGAGAGAAATCCTGCTGAGCCTCTTCCAAAAACGCCAGGGCCTCGTTGCCCTTAGCCTGCGAGGCAAGAATGTTCTCCTTGCTCATCTCTTCAGCCAACGCCGTGGCTTCACGAATAGCCGCATCGGCGTTTATCACGGCATTCCACCCCGATCGGGCTTTGAGGAACGCCTCTGTCGCCATCATCGACTCATCGATGATACTGACCCCCGCATCCAGCATATTAAGGCGCGAGCGAGCGGCCGTCACCACCTGAGAGGCCGCCTCCTTATCGTCATTGTCGCTCAGCGACGACTGCAGCGTCTCCATGGATGCGATAGAGTCCTCTAACTGGGCTCTCATCGGGGCGATCTCCGCGACAACGGCACGATACCCCTCGTTCAGCGCTTCTGCGGAAGGCGCGGCGTCTCCCGTCGCCGAGGGGGAAAGGCGCTTGGCATCACACTGTTCAATAACCAGTTCGTCGAAGGGAAGAAGGGATTCATCGCAGCTCTTGATGATGTCGACCTGATCATTCAGGGTATCAAGCAGAGACTTCTGCTGCTCCCTCATCGACATAAGAGCTTGGCCGCCCACCAGCGTGATGACCAAAAGGGCGCACACCACCACGAACACGGGCACGATGCCCCTCATTTTTCGATCAACAGCGGAAGAAGAGGCTGATGGGGATGCGGGAGCTTCGCCAGACAAGACGATGGACTGCCCTTTGACCGGTGTTGGCCGAGGCTTCTTTCCCTTCCCCAATGTGAAAAGAGAAGGGCCGCCCGAGCCTCCCTCGCGCCGATCGCGCTCCTCGGCATCGCGAGCCTCACGGGCGGCATCGAGCACGCTGAAGGAAATCTCGTTGGAAGACCCCCGCGTGCGCCGCTTTATGTGCATCGGATGATGCGCCCTCTTCGCTGCCATAACCAGAACGATCCCCTAGCGGCGCGCTGCTATCTCGTCGACGATCTGAGCCGCCGATAGGAATCGGATATTCTGGCTGGGAAGTGATCTCAGGAACGTCTTGCCATAGCCCTTCGTAATAAGACGCTTGTCCGCAAGGATCAGAATGCCCCGGTCATCAGCTTTACGAATAAGACGGCCTGCTGCCTGCTTCGTTTCCAACACCGCCGCTGGCAGGACATAGCGCCGCCAAGCGGCATCGTCACGAGCGGCCCGTTCGCAAGAAAGGGGATCCGTCGGCTTCGAGAAGGGCAATTTCGGTATCACGACGCCCTTCAGCGTGGCGCCCGGCGCATCGAACCCTTCCCAGAAGCTCTTCAGAGCGAAGAGAGACAAATGCTCGTCGGCGAGGAAGTCATCGCGCAGCCCCTTCACCGACACGCCCCACTTCTGACATACGACGCGCAAATCGTCTCCCTTCAGAGCCGGCTGCACCTCTTCGAAGCACTTCTCCATTTCGCGGCGATTCGTGAACAGGGTGAGCATCGACCCGTTCTGGGCACGGTGAACGTCGATGAGCAGGCGCTGCAGAGCACCGAGATAACTCGGATCATTGGGTTCGGGCATATCATTGACAACATAGACAACCATCTGATTGTCGAAGTCGTAGCTTGAGGCAAGCAGCAGCTCGTCGGCAACGGAAAACTCGCTCTCGTTCAGCCCCATGGCCTGGGAGAAGCTGTTGAAGCTGCCGTCAACGGTCAGCGTGGCCGACGCATAGACCACCGAATGGGTCCGCGCATACAAGGTCTCGTTCAGCGTCTCCCCCACCGACACGAGCAAGGCCTCCAGCTTGTTCTGCGGGCGATCGGTCTTGCGACTTAAGCTCGCCGCATACACATAGCGCTCGGGACATTGCGTGCAGATGACCTCGACGTTCTGAATGATCTCCTTCATCTCCATCGCAATGGAGGCAATTTCGCGCTGAATGACGGCGGCGCCTTCAATGTCCTCCAAATAACCCACGAGTTCCTGGCAAACCGTCACCATCTTCTCGGCGCGCTCGGCCATGGCGCGACCAAGACGGGCAATGTTTTGGAAGAGAGAGCCGTGGCGAATCTCGTCATTCAACCAAAGATCCACCGTCTCGTAGCCCTTCGAGCGCTTATTGGTGTCATAGAAGAACAGGTCGGGCAGCGCCTTGCAGAACGCCTGGGCCGCTTCGCCGAATTCAGCGCCCGCACGGCGCGCCTTCCCCGTGAGCCCATAGAACAGCGTCGTCGAGGATTCATTGCCCGGCATGACAACGGTGCGCTCCGCCCGCACGAAGACGTTGCGCCGAGATTCCTCGGAAGCTACGCGGCGCGCGAGGGAGAGAATGTCTTCCTCTGCCAACTCAAGGGAAAATGCGCGCCGTGCCTCGCTTTCGGCGCTGTGGGCCTCATCCACCACCCAATAGCGGATGGGCGGGAGCAAGCCTCCGTCGGCGGCAAGATCGCAGAACAGGAGGCTATGGTTGGTAACGACGATATTGGCGGCCTCGGCCTTGCGGCGCGAACCGTGGACGAAGCAGGACGTGCCGAAGAACGGGCATTTGCGACGCAGGCAATCGTGGCTCGTGGTGGTGATCATCCAGCGCGGCAGCGTGCGGTAGTCGATCTTCAGGCCGTCGATGTCGTCGTAAGCCGTCTGCTCAATGAAGGAAAGCAAGGCGGCAAGGGCCGGAGCCTGAGGTTTTTGCTCCTTCCCCACGGTGCGCATGCCGGGGCCTTCCACAACGAGGCGCTCCACCTTGTGCAGACAGGGATAATGGGAGAACCCCTTGAGAGCAGCATAGGTGAGGTCGGCACCGAGCTCCTCCGAAAGAGCGGGAAGCTCATGATAGACCAGTTGGTCGAGGAGAGCGTTCGTCTTAGTAGCTACGCCGACATTAATACCGTTATCTCGGGCAATGATGGCCGCCGGCAAAAGATAGGCCATGGATTTGCCCACGCCTGTTCCTGCCTCCACCATAAGATTGCGCGATCGGGCAAACGCATTGCGCACTGCCTCGGCCATAGCCACTTGCTCGCCGCGCTGCTCGTACTCTTCGTACAGGGAACCTACTACGCCCTCAGCGGTGAACGCTTGGGCCACAGCATCGGCCGTGGGGAGCAAGAGAGATCGCCCTGGATCGGCGGCGATTTCATCGGCATCCACGAGCGGTCTTAGATCGGTTTTTCCTACACGTTCGCGACGCAGGGTGCGCAGCGAGAAAGGAAGCGGTTTCTCCTCGCTCGTCTCAACCGCGCGCTCGGCAAAATACTTGAACACCACAACCGTCGGCCAATCGTTCGGTTCCGCCATAGAGGCGATTTCCCGCAGCAACATAGTCGGCATGGCTTCCACAGCAGCAAGCAGAATACGCAGGAGGGCACAGGTCGCCGCCACATCTTCATCAGCCCGATGCGTTGACCGAGGAGCACCGAAGGCCTTCACGAGATCGATGAGTCGATGGGATTTCATGCGGGGCAGCGCGATGCGGGACAAATCGAGGGAATCGACCCAAGTGTTCTCGAGCAGCGGATAGCCCGTCGGATGCTTCGTCGTGAAATTGCGGTCGAACTCGGCATTATGGGCCACGACGACGGCGTCTCCTACGAAAGCGGCCAGATCGGCTAGGGCCTCGGACGCCGAGGGAGCGTCAGCCACATCCTCATCGTGAATATCGGTGAGATGGGCAACATCCTCAGGAATGGGCTTTCCCGGGTTCACGAAGGTAACGAACCAGTCGACGATCTCGCCGTTTTCCACCCGCGCCGCTGCAATCTGCGTCAACTCATCATGGGCGAGAGAGAACCCCGTGGTTTCCGTATCCAAAACAACGACATTATTATCGAACCGGCCAAAATCGCTCTTTTGGGCCCGTTCGGGCAGCGACTCGTAGCGCGCGATAATCTCCGACGGCGTTCCGTCGCTGATAAAGTTCTTCAGCTGTCGTTCGAGGGGGGTGGTGTCACGTGACATAGCGCAGCCTATCTTTCGCGGCGCCCTTGGTGGTGAAAAAAAGGAACCTCGGCCTAGCGAGTGTTCCCTGATTCATCGGGCTCGGTTATGGTGTTCTCGACAACTCACGGTATTGTATCAGCCAGGGCGGAGAGAATATTCATGGAACGGTATTTCGGTACATATCAAACATTTCGAACGGTCTCAAAGAAAGATGCGGCGGTGCTTATGGGTTCCAACACCCTCGTGGGAGACCGATACCGCATCAATCTCACTATGGACGAGGGTGTCCATCGCGCTTGGCTTATCAACAAGTTCAACGAAACTATCGGTTACTTCGACGACGGCTTCTCGCGCGAACTGAGCCTTTTTGCAGCGGAAGGTCTGGAACTCGTGGGAATCCTCTCCTTTGTCGCCTTCACGGAAACACCTGAGCCAGGTGAATATTGGGGACAGGCCGCAGTTATCGGGTACAGCCCCCATTACGCAGAGGAATTCAATCGGTTCATCGACGGCGTCTGCGGGCTTATCGGTAAGGGTATTCGCCCGAAGCTGGCGTTGAAGGGGCCAGCCGTCGACGAGATCATCAACTCGAACGGCACATGGCTTCCGAGCGAGCGCGAGCCTCTCCCCGAGAAACAACGCGGCATGGCGCTGCTCAAAACGCGCCGAGGGTTCATCGACGGCCTCGTGGAGGCTGGACGCACGGGCAATAAAGGTTGCTATATTCTCAGCTGGGCCTTTCTCCTTGCCCTCGTTGCCGCCATCATCATCGGCCTGAAATCTTGCGGAGTGTTCTAAAACGAGAACACTTGTTTTAGTTATCTAATCGGTAACCGTAGGGGGCGACCTTGGTCGCCCCTCGGCCGCAAGCGCTTACTCTCCCTCCTCGAAAGCATATTCAATGAGCTTCGTGCATAACTCAGGGAAGCTGATGCCTGCCGCCCGGGCCGCATCGGGAAGAAGCGAAGTCGCCGTCATGCCAGGGATGGTATTGGTCTCCAGAATCCACGGGATGCCATCCTCGTCGAGAATGAAATCGGAACGCGACACGCCACTGCACTGCAATGCCTTATGGGCGCCGACAGCGGCGTCCATTACCTGCTTGGTTTTCTCCTCATCGAGAGGTGCCGGGCAGATATGCTGCGAACCGCCGGGCGCATATTTCGATTCAAAATCATAGAAGTCAGCTTTAGGAACAATCTCGATGACAGGTAAAGCGAAAGGATCCCTGTTTCCCAACACGGCAACCGTGAGCTCGGTACCTTGAATATACTTCTCAACGACAACAAGCTCGTCAATTTCGAACACACGCTCGATGGCATCAGCAATAGCTTCTTCGCCTTCCACGATGTAAATGCCCAAAGCGCTGCCTTCGGTAGCCGGTTTCACGACACAGGTTCCGCCCATAGCCAATGCAAGCTCTTGAACGGAATATCTCTCTCCCTTCTTGAGGTATTGATAGGGAGCGGTAGCAATGCCTTCGCGCTGGTAAAAAAGCTTGGATTGGGCCTTGTTCATCGCCGTTGCGCTTGACCACACACCAGGTCCCGTGTAGGGAAGACCGATCGTTTCCAGAAAGCCCTGGAGCACGCCATCCTCGCCACCTTTTCCATGAAGACAGAGAAAGGCAACGTCGAAGGGCTCCTCAATGAGCGTTTTCAGATGATCCTTCTTCGCCGGATCCAGCTCCTGGACAATAAACCCCGCTTCGCGAAGCGCCTCTCCGGCACCTTTGCCTGATGCAAGGGAAATTTCGCGTTCCCCACTGGTTCCTCCAGCTAAGAGGGCGACGCGGCATTTTGCGGGTTCAACTACTGCTGCCATGGAGCATTCCTTCCAGACGGTAAATCTCTGGAGGCAGTATATCAGAGCAACGCCACCGTCTATAATGAACCTATGAATAACGAACTGATAAAGCTTACAGAAGCCGAACTCGAGGATCTTGTTACCTCGTGGGGATACCCGCGCTTTCGCGCAAAACAGATTCACGAGTGGGTTCACCGCCATCATGCGGTTTCCTTCGATGCCATGTCCAATCTTCCGAAAGACCTCAGGGCGAAACTTTCTGAGTTTTTTCCGCTGGAGATGGTAAAAATTTTTGACCAACAAGTTTCCTTAGATGGGACACGCAAATATGTTGTGACCCTGGCCGACGGCTCATTAGTTGAGACGGTGGGCATGCCCGTCTACCATCGAGACGGCTCTCTTGATCGGCTATCAGTATGCGTTTCCTCGCAAGTAGGGTGTCCTATGGCCTGCCAGTTCTGCGCAACCGGCCGCGAAGGCCTTACACGGAATCTCACGGCTGCAGAAATCATCTCCCAAGTGGCTCTCGTCCAAGAGGATTTCCAGGAACGGGTAAGCAATGTCGTTGTTATGGGTCAGGGGGAACCCTTCCTTAACTACGATGAAGTTCTTGCTGCTTTGCGCATTCTAAACAGCAGGGACGATTTCAATATCGGAGCGAGACACATCACGCTCTCTACTTGTGGCATTATAGATGGGATCGATCGTCTCTCCCAAGAGCCAGAACAATTCACGCTCGCCGTGTCTCTTCATTCGGCTCTACAGGAGAAGCGTGATCAGCTTATGCCGAAAGTGGCAAAGCAACCTCTTTCGGATCTTAAAAAGGCTATGGAGAGATACACCCAGTCGACCAACCGTCGTGTCTCCTTCGAGTATCTCCTCATCAAGGATGTCAACGATTCAGAAGAAGATCTTCAAGCACTTCTCGACTTCTGCGATGGACTACTCTGCCATGTCAACCTTCTCCCGGTGAACACCGTAGAAGGATCTCCCCTACAAGCCGCCTCAGCAGCAACTGCAAAGCATTGGGTCGAGACGCTGAGCCACCATGGTATGGAAACAAGTTTCAGAAAATCCCGCGGAGCTGATATCGACGGAGCATGTGGTCAGTTAAAAAACAAGTTGGCGCAAGAAACCTTTCGTTAACTCGTCTTCCTCTTCTCATGTTTCACGTGAAACAAAGATAACTAATGGCATGTTATGTAAAGTGCTTTCCCTTACCTCATACTAGGGTCTATAACGACTTCTTTCAACAAAAGAAAAGAGTCTGTTTCACGTGAAACAGACTCTTTTCTTAGTCATTAAATGCTATCGAAAGTTACTCACCAACAAGCTCACTGAAGAGTCGTCGCAAATCTTCCTCATCCTTGAATTCAATCTCGATTTTATTCTTCCCTTTGGACGATCTCACACGCACGTTAGTCTTCAGTGTCTCGCGTAAGGTCTTCGCCACAGACTTGTAAACCGCAGGCATCGGTTCACGGGGAGCCGAAGCAGAGCTGTCCTTTTTGCCTGACATAAGGCGAGCAAGATTCTCTGCTTCGCGCACGTTCAAACCACTATCGATAATCTTCTTAGTCAAAGAAAGACGACCTTCAGCTGTGGGCACTGAAAGAATGGCACGAGCATGGCCCGCCGTGATCTTTTCCTCAAACAGAAGCTGCTGAGCCTCTTCAGGAAGATCAAGAAGTCGAAGTGCATTGGCGACAGTCGAACGACCCTTGGAAACTGCCTGCGCCACTTCTGCCTGAGTCATCGAGCGCCGCTCCATCAACCGACGGTATCCGTAGGCCTCCTCTATCGGATTCAAATCAGAGCGCTGGATGTTCTCGATCAACGCAAGCTCGAGAGCCTGGTCGTCATCAACCTCTTTTATACGAACGGGAACCTTCTTAAGGCCAGCAGCCTTAGAGGCTTGCCAACGGCGCTCACCGGCGATGATCTGATAAGTACCATCGGCTATTTGTCTTACAAGAATAGGTTGAAGCAGACCATCTTTTTCAATAGAAGCAGCGAGTTCTTCTATTTCCTCTTTTTTAAATTGGGTTCTCGGCTGATCGGGATTAGGAGCGATTCTATCAATCTCCACCTCATCAGTTTCCCGTACAGGAACCTCCTCAATCCTTGATTCCTCAATAATGGCTTCTCGCACAAAGGGTTCAGAGACCTTTACTGGTTCTTCCTCCAGCTCAACCATCGTTCGTACGGGCCGTGTGGAAATAGGGGCCTCTCGCACTGCCTCTTCATCTACCTCAATTGTCACTCTCTGGCGCTCAGGCGCAGGGGAAACAGGGGCAGGTGATTCATAGGAACCGGGGAGGAGGGAACCCAGACCTCGACCGAGTCCTCCACGACGTTCGGGCTTAGCCACGAGCAATCACTTCCTTCGCTAATTCAATATAGGAAAGAGCGCCTCTTCCCTTGGGATCATATTGGGTAATCGGCTGTCCAAAACTCGGAGCTTCCGACAATTTAACCGTGCGAGGAATAGGTGTGGCAAACACCAAGCGCCCAAAATACTCACGCACTTCATCGACAACCTGCTTCGAGAGCGTTGTACGGCTATCGTACATAGTAAGAAGAATGCCGTAGATATCCAGAGTAGGATTAAGGCGGGATTTGACACGCTTCATTGATTCGAGAAGTTTTGTCACACCTTCCAAAGCATAGAACTCGCATTGGATAGGAATAAGCAATTTATCGGCCGCTACGAGAGCATTGACTGTTAAAAGACCTAAAGAAGGCGGGCAGTCGATGAGAATGAAATCATATTTGCCCCGCATACCGCCCACAGCATCCTTGAGGCGATTCTCCCGCGCCATTTCCGAGACCAGCTCAACTTCCGCTCCCGCAAGATTAATCGTAGCAGGAGCAATGTCTAACCCCTCGGCGATATCAGGAATAATTACCTCTTCAAGAGGAACATCGTTAAGGAGAACATCGTAGATACACTGCTGTATGAGACTCTTCTCAACGCCAAGGCCACTGGAGCAATTTCCCTGAGGGTCAAGATCGACAAGAAGCACCTGTTTGCCCATCTCTCCCAGTGCAGCTCCAAGGTTGATTGCCGTTGTCGACTTCCCTACGCCACCTTTTTGGTTAATGATGGCGATGATCTTCGTCTGTCCGACAACATGACGCACCGGCGCCTTGTCTTTATAGCTCTTCAAAGGTTCTTGAGGAATCACAGGAGCTGCGTAATCCTCAACCTCCCTGACAACCACTTCAATATTTTCAGGATCGTCAACGAGTTCCTCTTCAGCGACTACCACTTCTTGTTCCTGAGTCTGAGGTCGATCAACCTCTTCGACAGTCCGGGCTTGTTTTGTGTCTCGTTTAAGACCATCAAAGAATCCCACAGGAACCTCCTTCCTTGATTGGAGCACAGTATATCATCGCCTCAAGCCGGTTCAGGCGATGTTCGACAGAAGGATTCAAATTGATCGTGTTTCACGTGAAACACGATCACATACTATATTCAGCTTCGAGGGCGAAGTGGCTGTTTCTGAGCCAAGCCAATTCTTCGAGGGAGCTTGATGCGTGACTTGCCGATTTTCTCAAAGACCACAATCGTTCTTGTAGTCTCTCCATCGCTCAAGCAGATCTCACGCTGAGAGATCATTTTCATACCAACAAGGTCTTGCACAGCAAGCGCTTCCTCAAGCTCCTCTGATGACAGCTGGGCCTTATAGCATACTAAGCGACCGCCTTTTTTCAAAAGGGGCGAAGCAAGCTCTATAAGAGAAACGAGCTTAGACAGAGCTCGTGCTGTGAGGACAGCAAATTCCTCCTTGTACTCCAGAGGAAGATCCTCGATGCGCTCGCTTGATATAGAAATCTGCTCACTCAACGAAAGATCATCGAGGGCAGATTGAACAATAGCCATTTTCTTCTTCACCGAGTCAACGAGAAGTGTCTTTCTTCCTGTTGCAAGCGCAAGAGGAACTCCAGGGAAGCCACCTCCCGAGCCAAGGTCTCCATAGAGACCAGCAGGAGCTTCATTGACCTCTGGCAAACCTACCAGCGAATCCTCTATATGAAGGAGGCGCGCTTGCTCCCCATCAGTAATGCGAGTAAGATTCGTGACCTTATTTGCTTCAAGGATTGAATCAAGATAGCGTTGCATCAACCTCATCGTCTGATCTTCTGCCATCTCAACTCCTTCCCATAGGCGAACGTGTCCATAATAAAGGAAATGGGACGTGCTTTGCGCGTCCCATCAGCAAGTTAAAAGTATCCGAACAGTTTTTACAGAGGAACCACGACTACATGACGGGAAGGGCCCTCTCCTTCAGAAACAGTCTCGACGCGATCATCGTCTCTCAAGGCAATGTGGATAATCCGGCGCTCATAGGGAGTCATCGGGCGCAATCCAACTTTGCGGTGCTGAGAAACAGCACGATTAGCAGAGCTGTGCGCAATCGACTCGAGTTTCTGGCGCTGGCGGTTCTTGTAGCCCTCAACATCGACAATAACCGGATAACGGAAGCCAATGGTACGTACCGTTATCATCGACACAATGAATTGCAGCGCGTCAAGAGTTTTCCCATGGCGACCAATAAGGACAGCCATATCTTTGCCGCTGATATCAAGAATCAGTTCGCCCTCGTCGCCCTCGTATTCATCAATAGTCACTTCGCCGACATTGAAGTACTGGAGAATATCTTGGAGCGCCGCGATAGCAGTGTCGGCAATAGTATCGAGCATCTCGTCCGTCACGATAAGCTCGTCCTCTTCAACAACCTCTTCGGTATCAATGGGGTCTGCAGAAGACTGAGAATCCTCCACCACCTCGTCTTCTACCTCTTCAATCATGTCCTCGAACTCTTCAGTCATTACAGGCTCCTAACCTTAAACACCGCGGTTGAAATGATGCCGCGGAACGTACAAAGGGAGTGTTTCATGTGAAACACTCCCTAAAATCAGTAAGGTCTAGCGCTTTTTCTTGGGACGCTTCTTCTTCTCTTTGCGCGTGACGTTAACCTCTATCGGCTTGACAACGAGAGCTTCTTCCTCCTCTTTACGCCGATCAGCAGCACGGCATCGCGCAAGCGTCAACTGATTCTGACCGATACCGATAAGGGAGGATGCGCCCCAGAACAGCAACACGCCCGCCGGCGAACCCCAGGAAATCCAAAGCATCATAAGAGACATGATCGCGCCCATCATGAGCGTCTGATTTTTCTGCTGGGTGTTTTCAGTTTTCAACTGCTGAAGAACCATCGGAAGGAAGGTGGCACCAGCAAAGATAATCATGAGAATGAGATAGGGAACAAATGTTCCGAATCCCTCGCCGAAAGCCTGGGAGGGCGTCGTGACGAGATTCGGCACCAAATTGTAGAACGAGTACGTGCCCCCACCAATGCGATCGCCCATCTCGCGAAGCACCTGGAACAGAGCAATAAAGATCGGCATCTGAAGCAGCATCGGAAGACAACCAGCGAGCGGGTTGAACTTCATCTCTGCGTAGATCTTCTGCATCTCCTGGGATTGGCGCGTGGGATCATCGGGAAAGCGATCTTTCAGGGCCTGAATCTTCGGCTGCACCTTCTGCATAGCATAATTGGACTTCGCTTGCTTATGCATGAGGGGCGCGACGATGATACGGAAGATAATCGTGACGATGATGATCGCCAGGCCCCAGTCATGGCAGAAGTTATAGAAGAACTGGATAATGTCGAAGATCCAGTCTTTAAAGATGTCCCACATAACTTACCTTTCCAAATGCACCGGCGACTCAGGGAACGGGATCGTACCCACACGGACCGCCAGGGCGGCATCGCAGTATCCTCTTTGCAGTGAGCACGAACCCTTTGCAAAACCCATACCGCTTGAACGCGATGAGTCCGTACTCAGAACATGTGGGAATGAAGCGACAAGAGGGGGGAAGGAGGGGTGAAAGAGCCATTCGGTAAAACACAATAAGACCGATAGCAACCAGAGTCGGAATCCTCTTAATGCGTACGAGCAGCTTCTTCAACGGTGTTCTTCCCTTCGCCTTGGGCAAGGCGCTCAGCGACATTTCCGCATGCTTTCAGCACTTTACTATAAGAAGCCCGAGTGAGGCCCGATTTTGCCAGAAATATCACGTCAAAGCCGGCCCACGGCCCACCCATCTCCATGCAGAGTGCTCGCAAGCGGCGTTTGGCGCGGTTCCTCCAAACGGCATTCCCCAACTTCTTCCCCGCAATAAAAGCGACACGACCGGAATGGCCGTGTCGCTCATGATTGCTCTGCTTGTCGTCCTGCGCGCCTACAATAACCGTAAAGTATGGCGTATGAAGACGATGCCCCGTAGAGAAGAGCTGGGAGATTTCAGTGCTGGATTTAATAGTCTGCACCTAAAGATCTCCTAGACGGTGAGACGCTTGCGCCCCTTAGCACGACGGGAAGCGAGAACAGCGCGACCACCCTTGGTAGCCATACGGGCACGGAAGCCATGGCACTTGGCGCGCTTGCGTTTGTTCGGTTGATAGGTGCGTTTCATTGTTTCTTTCCCTTTCATGGTTTAAAGAGTAGCTTTTGAATTATACAACGCAAAAAAGTACTGTCAACGGGGCGAACAGAAGAATAAGGAAGATGGCTGCGAAGGGGGTTGCGGTAGGGAGGCGAAACCATGAAATACCGGTAACGGCTGTGCAGAACTAAAAAGTAGTTCCCATTGAGAAGGCATTCTAAAAAAAGAATCCAAATAGTAGTCTCAATAAAACGAGTGGATTAGTCGATAACTGGCATAGCCGCAGGTGAGGAGCTTGCTAGCGTACTTACTGCTTGGTGAGTTATCGAGCGCGCTTGTGAACCATGCGCTAGCGGCCATCCTCTGCTGTCTCCCGTTGTCGTTGAAAAGTCGTCCTGTTATGCGCAGGTTTTCCCTTCTTATCAAGAGTTTGTGAACAAACTAGTCCAGCTCGCAGATGATCTTCTGCAGCACCTCAATCTCTTCCTGGGTATCGCGATCGGTCTTCAAACGCTCTTCGATGCTTGTTGCCGAGTGGATGGCGGTCGAATGGTCGCGATTGAATTTCTTGCCGATATCGCCGTAGGGGAGGTCGAGCAGTTGTCGGCACAGGTAGATGGCGATCTGTCGCGGTCTTACAATGGATTGGGATCGCTTGGGGCCTACCATGTCGCTATGGCTCACCTTGAAGAAGTTCTCCACTTCCCGCTGGATATCCTCCACGGTCAAGCTTCGTGACATGCCGCCGGTGAAATGATTGGCTAGAAGCTCGCGTACTTCATCAATGGAGATATCGCTGCGATCGCAGTAGATCATGCGATAGATGACGGTATTCACGGCGCCCTTGAGCTCGCGGATGTTGGATCCGGAGCTCTCGGCGATGTACATTTGAATGTCGTCGGAGAGGGTGAAGTTCCCCAGGCCCTCGCTGCGGCTGAATTCGTCGGTGAAAGATTTGACGATGCCGAGTTTGGTTTCCACTTCCGGCGGCTGGATATCGATGGTGCCGCCGCTGTAGAAGCGAGATTTCAGACGCTCGTCGAATTGGATGTTCTTGGGAGCGCGGTCGGCGGAAAGCACCACCTGCTTGCCCTGGCTGGTCAGCGTGTTGAACAGCTGGAAAAGCATGTTCATGGATTCCTTCTTGCCTTGAAGGTGCTGGACATCATCGAGGAGGAGGATGTCCGCCTGCTCGTAATAGGCGCGGAAGTTGCGGAAGCTGACCTTCTCTTGATCCTTGATGGCGCCGGCCTCTGAGTACTTCGAGACAAAGTCCTGAGCATCCACATAGACCGTTCGCATCGAGGGACGCGTTTCCTCGATGTAGTTCTGAATGGCCCTCATGAGGTGTGTTTTGCCCAAGCCGCTCTTCCCGTAAATGAACAGGGGGTTAAGGGGAAGCCGTCCGGGGGACTCTGCAACTTCGACGGCCATGGAATAGGCCATGCGGTTCGATTCCCCGATAACGAAGTGCTCGAACGTGAGGGAAGACGAGGGATTCGAAGACCGCTCGGCGACCGGCTCCTGGGAGAGCGGTGCGGGCGCGGGAGGCGCGTAGTGATCGACCACGACGTCCTCTGCGAAGGGATGAGCGACCATGCCGGATGGTTCGAAGGGGGCCGCCTGAGACAGGGGAGCACCATAGGCCGGCGGTGGGGGAGCAGATGCCGCGATGGGCTGAGAGGGGAGAGGTTCCATCGTCGTTGTCGCTGGCTGCGCAGGTGCTGGTACCGGCATCGGTTGTGAGGGTGCCGAAAGGGGAGCCGCTGGGGATGGTTGTCCCACGGCAGCGCTTTTGCGCTGCTCTTGAGTAGGATCGACGGCAATGGCCACCGCGAATACGACGCCGGTGAGATCGCGCAGCGCGCGCACGATTACCTCGGTGTAATGCTGCTCGACCCATGTCTTTATAAAGTCGTTGTCGGCGGTGAGCATGAGGAATGAATCGCTCATGGCTTGGGGAACGAGCCGCGAGAAAAAGGCGGAAACCTGGGAGGGGTCGATATCCTGGTAGCTTTTGACTTGGGCGCAAATGCGCGCCCATTGTTCGTTGAGCGTCTCGCTATCCATACATCATCCTTCCGCCGGCGTTTTTGCCGTGGTTCTCCGCTTTCAGGGCAATTCTAGCAAATTGGCAAGGCTTGGGTCTTAGAGACCCTGTGCGATCTGACGGCCGTAAGGGGTGAGGGCCCGCTGCTTCCCGACCATTTCCACCAAACCTGCCTCTCGCAGCCGGTTGAGGGTGGTGTTGGTGGTGGAGGCCGGCGTCTCGGTCAGGTCGCTGAAATCCTTGTTCCGGAGGGTTCCTTCCTTAAGGAGAAGTTTCAGGAATATTCGCTCGCGTTCGGAGAGGGCGGGCGCCGGCATGACGGCACCCGGGTAACCCGGATACGCCGCTGGTGCCGGCGCTGCTCCGTAGGCCGGATAGGCCGTTGGGGCAGCGCCATAGGCTCCATAGCTCGGATATCCCTGATAAGGGGCCCCGTAAGAGGGAGATGGTACGGGAGCCGGAGCCGCGGGTGCCGCGCTGTAGCCTTGCGGCGCGTAGGCGGGTGGGTAGGGAGCCGCTCCTGGTACGCTGGATGAGCCCACGGAGGGATAGATGCCGGCTGGGTTGGAGGGGTAGGGTTCGGCGCCAGCTGTGAGGGGCGCTCCGTAGGGCTGATGGACCGCGGCGGTTTCCGAAGCGTAGGACGAGCTCGGGGCGTACTCTCCCCTGCTGCCCAGCACGTCGGTTTCGTCCCAGTCATCCAGGGGATCGTCTTCTTCGCGCACCAAACTGACGGTGACGACGGCGCCGGTTCCCAAATTGTCCTCGATGGTAATGGTGCCATGGGACGATTCGAGGTACTCCCGCACAATGGGAAGGCCCGACCCGACGCCCCGAATATAGTTTTTCATCGGCTCGACGGCAGAAGAAAACCCTGGCATTTGGGCCTTTTCTTTCGAGGGGATGCCGGGGCCATGATCGGCGAAGCGGATGGTGTTCCCTTTGTCGAGAATGGAGACCACTACCTCTTTGAAGCGCGCATGGATGAAATTTTCGGAAACCTCCCGAATAACGGTGTAAGGGATGGTCCCCCCTGCACCGTGGGACTGTTCGTAAACCGTGGAGGCGAGCGCCTCGATATAAGCCGCCGTGTCGGCGGGCTTTATCTCCACAACCCGTGGTGCGCTGCGCAGGTCGTCGTAGAGAGCGATACGCCCCACGGTGTCGACGAAGGAATAGTCGAAGGAAGCCCCCTGGGGAGCTTCGTCGTGAAGAGAAGTATGTTGTTCCATGGTTTCCAAGATCATTCCGTTTTGTTCGTCGTTCAATTCGCTGTTTCAAGAATTTTTCAGGATATTGTAACGTGTTTCATCATTTTACAAGGTATCTACCTGCGCATTTCATAACCAGTGGTGAGTAATTCACTATTTGTTCAGTAAAAGTGGAAAACCGAAATTGAACTACCTGCGATTTTCCGAAGAATTCCGACTTATCAACTAAATATTCAGTAAAAGTGGAAAACTCGGAATTCGAGAATTCCTAACGGCTGTCATTCAAAGAGGAAAAAGTGAAAAACTTTACCCGAAAACCTTGACAGAGACCCTCGATAACCCTTCTCAGCCGCTTCCTATACCTTTGAGGAGAAAATTCCCATCAACCACGATCTTGTTCGAACATAGGTGCGTTTAAAGAGAATTACCCTGACACAATTTACAAAATACCAGCTCAGAGCAATGTTTTTGAAAGGAAAAATCGATGGTGAATTGTTGGCTAAAACTGTCAACCATCTTTACCTTCGATATCCACTCAGTGAAAAGGATGGTTATCCACTGCTTGCGCTGGGAAAAGAGAAAGTTATCCACTTTTTCCACCAACGGAGCGAGAAAAGGGTGTAAAACTAATCAACCATTAGACAGACAACTCTGCTCGGCCTCTCTGTTTCCCTGTTTTCCGGCGTTATAATACCCGCACGATATCTTCTGTTTCAGCTCAGGCCATTACGAAGAGAGGCATCCCTTGAAATTCAGTATCAATCGCACCGAGCTTGCCAACGCCCTGTCCATTGTCCTCAAAGGGGTTTCCACTCGATCGACGCTTCCTGTCTTGTCCGGTATCCTCATCGAGGCCGCCGGCGACAAAATTATCCTCCAAGCCACCGACTTGGAGCTCTCCATTCAATACTCCGTGGCCGCGCTCGTTGAGGAGGAAGGCCGCACGGTGGTACCCGGTAAGCTGTTCTCGGAGATTGTGAAGAACCTTCCCGATGCTGCGGTCCATGTCGAGGCCACTGACGAGCAGGCTTTCGTCACCTGCGACACGTCTTCGTTCTCTATCCGTGCTTTGAACGCTGAGGATTTCCCCGGTTTTCCCCGCGTGGACGTTCATCAGAAGATAGAAATTCCTTTCCATCAGTTTTCCACTATGGTCAAGCGTGTTTCTCGCGTCGTATCCAAGGATGAGTCCCGCGCTATTCTCACGGGCGTCCTCATCACCCTGGAGGCCGGCGTGCTGCGCATGGTGGCCACCGACTCCTATCGCCTCGCCATCACCGACGCCCCTCTGCCGAACTCCTCGGCCGATGAGTTCCATGCGGTCATCTCGGGTAGCTTCCTGTCGGAAATCGCGTCGCTGCCGAAAACGGAGTCGCCGGTGTCTCTGGCCTTGGCCGACAATCAGATCGTCGTGACCTGCGAGGACACGGTGTTTATCAATCGTCGCATTGAAGGTAACTTCCCTAATTACAAGCAGCTGCTCCCCGACGGCTACGCCACTCGCGCCACCATCGAGGTGGATAAGCTCGTGGCCAGTGTTCGCCGCGCCTCTCTGCTTGGCTCTACTTCCTCGCCCGTGCGCTTCGATTTGAACAACGCCTCCCAAACGGTGCAGATTTCCGCAGCATCCCAGGATGTGGGCAGCGCGCAGGAAATCATCTCCTGCGCTATCGAGGGCGAAGATGTGGAAATCGCTTTCAACTACGCCTATGTGTTGGATGGCCTCGGATCCATCGCCACCGACGAGGTGTATCTTGAAGTGCAATCGGCTTTAAAGCCGGGCATCTTCCGCGCGCTCGAGCCGGAAAACTTCCTCTACCTCGTCATGCCCGTGCGCATCTCCTAAATGACCCTGCGCATCGAAAGCCTCTCTTTGCGGAATTTCCGCAACTACGAGGATGCGGCTCTAAGCGAGCTTGGGGATATCACCGTGCTTGTGGGGGAGAACGCTGTCGGCAAAACGAACCTCATCGAGGCCATCCAGCTGCTTACGGCGCTCACGTCGTTCCGACATGGTACGGCCGATCAGCTGATTCGCCACGGTGAGGAGCATAGTCGCGTATCCATGCAGGCAACTGACGGTAATCGGCGTCTTGATATCGATCTCACGCTTGATGGTCGTACGCGCAAGTATCGGCTCAATGGGAAGGCGAAACGGCCGATCGATTTGAAGGGACTCATTCCGTCGGTCGTTTTTACGCCTGACGACCTCGACTTGGTAAAAGGGCCGAACAGCGGGCGGCGGTCCTCGTTGGACACGTTGGGCGCTCAGGTGAATAAAAGCTACTACACGGTACGGCGTGATTACGAGAAGGTGATTCGTCACAAGAATCGCCTTCTCAAAGAAGAGGCCGATGACGCTCTTGTGGAGGCCATCAATGAGATGGTTGTCACCGTGGGGGCTCAGCTCACGATCTACCGCATCGCGTTGTTCGAGCGGTTGCTCCCTCATCTGATTGCAAAGTACCAGGAGATTTCTCAAGGACGCGATTGCTTGAACGCGGTCTATGTTCCTTCGTGGGGAAAAGGAACGCGGGGGGAAACGGTTGAATCCCTTACTCGCGACGAAGCCCGCGAGGCGTTGGCCCGCGCGCTTCATGAGCGCGCGGAGGAAGAGCGACGCCGCGGCCGGGCAGTGGTGGGGCCCCATAGCGATGAAATCGTATTCACCCTCGATGGGGAAAACGCCTCAATTTACGGAAGCCAGGGGCAGCAGCGCTCCATTGTGCTCTCGTATAAGCTGGCTGAAGCTGCCGTCATCGAGGAGATCATCGACCAGAAGCCGGTGCTCCTTCTTGATGATGTGATGAGCGAGCTGGACGGCCGACGGCGCGATGCGCTGGTAACCGCTATGGAAGGTGGTAGCCAGACCTTTATCACCACAGCGAACATCGATTACTTTAATGAGGCCATGTTGAACAAGAGCAATGTTATCCACTTGCCGTTGGTGTGACACGCCAAAACCGTAGGATCGTCCCATTCGAGTCCCCAAAGTATTAACTCAGTGCATTTCTCGCTTGATTTAAGCCCTGTTTTCCATAATTCATGGCAAAGTCTTCACCGAACCGCAACATAGGCCCTCAAACAGCCTTAAAATAGCCCCATTCCGCGACTTTCAGCCGAAATGCGATTTTCCATGCTATAATCAACACTCATTCGGCGCCCGTATCTGGGCGCGTTCTTTTGTTCCGAGAGCGAAGGAGTGTCAGTGGCAAACAAACCAGATCACTACGACGGTTCTGACATTCAAGTTCTAGAAGGACTTGAAGCTGTTCGCAAACGCCCAGGCATGTATATCGGCTCCACCGGCCCCCGCGGTCTGCACCACCTGGTCTATGAGGTGGTTGACAACGCTGTGGACGAGGCCCTGGCCGGGTACTGTGATACCATCAAGGTGACCATCCACCCCGACAATTCCATCTCCTGTGAGGACAACGGCCGCGGCATTCCCGTGGACAAGCACCCCAAGGAGAAGATTCCCACGGTCGAGGTCGTACTCACCATTCTGCATGCCGGCGGCAAATTTGGTGGCGAGGGCTATAAGGTCTCTGGCGGTCTGCACGGCGTGGGCGTTTCCGTTGTGAACGCCCTTTCCACAAAGGTGGAAGTGCAGGTGCGCCGCGATGGCGTAGAATACGAGATCGATTTCGACCACGGCAAGACCAAGACTAAGCTGCATGAGATCGGCAAAGCCAAGCACACGGGCACCACGGTCACCTTCTGGCCCGACCCCGACATCTTCACCGAGACCACGGTGTACGACTACGACACCCTGGCCGCCCGTTTCCGCGAGATGGCCTTCCTGAACCGCGGCTTGAAAATTATCCTCACCGACGAGCGCATCACCGACGCCGACGGCAATCCGCGCGTCGAGGTCTTCCAGGCCATGGGCGGCATCGTCGACTTCGTGAAGTTCTTGAATGACGGCAAAGAGACCCTGAACAAGCCCATCTACTTCGAGGCCGAAAACGCCGACGGCACCGTGGAAGTGGCCCTGCAGTGGTCTAGCTCCTATTCCACGAACTCCGTCATGGCCTTCGCCAACAACATCAACACCCATGAAGGTGGCACGCACATGGACGGCTTCAAGCAGGCCATCACGCGTACCATCAACGATTACGCCCGCTCGAAGGGCCTTCTGAAGGAGAAGGATCCGAACCTCTCCGGCGAGGACGCCCGCGAGGGTCTGGCCGCCATCATCTCCGTGAAGCTGCACGATCCGCAGTTCGAGGGCCAGACGAAGACGAAGCTCGGCAACACGGAGATCCGCCCGCTGGTGCAGAACGCCGTGGCCCAGGGCCTCGGCGAGTACCTGGAGGAAAACCCCACGCCGGCCAAGCGCATCATTGGCAAGGCCACCCAGGCCCTGAAGGCCCGCGAGGCCGCCCGCAAGGCCCGCGAGATGACCCGCCGCAAGAACGTGCTCGATTCGTTCAGCATGCCCGGCAAGCTGGCCGACTGCGCCAGCAAGGACGCCTCGCAGTCCGAAATCTTCATTGTAGAGGGCGATTCCGCAGGTGGTTCGGCCAAGCAGGCCCGCGACCGCAAGTTCCAAGCCATTCTGCCCCTGCGCGGCAAGATTTTGAACGTGGAGCGCGCCGGCCTCCATCGTTCGCTGTCTTCCGACACCATCAGCTCGCTCATTACGGCCATCGGCACCAACATCGGCGAGGACTTCGACGCCGAGAAGGCCCGCTACCATCGCATCATCATCATGACCGATGCCGACGTCGATGGCGCGCACATCCGCTGCCTGTTGCTGACGTTCTTCTACCGTTACATGCCCGAGCTCATCAACCTCGGCTACATCTACATCGCCCAGCCGCCCATCTTCGGTCTGAAAAAGAAGAATTCCCGCAGCCCGAAGGTCGAGCGCTACATTTACGACGAGAAGGCGCTGTCCGCCACCCTGGCCGAGTACGACGACCCCAGCAAGTTCGATGTTCAGCGCTACAAGGGCCTCGGAGAGATGGACCCCGAGCAGCTGTGGGAGACCACCATGGAGCCGGCAACCCGCACGCTTTTGCAGGTGAACATCGACGATGCCGTGGAGGCCGAGCGCGTGGTGAGCGAGCTTATGGGCGAGCAGGTGGAGCCTCGCAAGGAGTTCATCCAGAAACACGCCCGCGACGTCCGCTTCCTGGATATTTAGGAGAGCTAAATGGCTGATAACTTTGACGAATTCGACGACGACCGCGACGAGGTAGAGGCCGCCGAGGAGGACGCCCTGTACCTGGCCGAGGAAGTGAACACCGATGACGAGGGCGACGACGACGCGGAACTCGCCAGCGCCAGCTCCACCCTCGATGAAGAAGAAGACGTGGAAGACGCCGACGAGGACGGCAACGAGCCCGGCTTCATCTCCGAGGAGGAGCGCGCCCGCTCGCTGATGGTCGACATGCCAAACCCCCACGGCTCCATCATCGAGGGAGCCAACGGCGGCGAGGGCACCATCGTGCGCGCGGCATTTCTCGGCAAGGAGATGCAGACCTCCTTCCTCGAGTATTCCATGTCCGTTATCGTCTCCCGCGCCCTACCCGACGTGCGCGACGGTCTGAAGCCGGTGCACCGCCGCATCCTGTACGCCATGAACGAGTCCGGCTACACGCCGAACAAGCCGCACATGAAGTCGGCCCGTACCGTCGGCGACGTGATCGGCAAGTACCATCCCCATGGCGACTCCGCCGTGTACGACACCATGGTGCGCCTGGCCCAGCCCTTCAGCCTGCGCCTGCCTCTCATCGACGGCCACGGCAACTTCGGCTCCATCGACGGCGACTCCGCCGCTGCCATGCGTTACACCGAGGCGCGCCTCGACAAGCCGGCTATGGAACTTCTGCGTGATCTGGACAAGGAGACGGTCGACTTCCAGCCCAACTACGACGAGTCGCTGCAGGAGCCTACGGTGCTGCCGTCGCGCTTCCCGAACCTGCTGGTCAACGGTTCGAACGGCATCGCCGTCGGCATGGCCACCAACATCCCGCCCCACAACCTGGGCGAGGCCATCGACGCCACCTGCCTCATGATCGATAACCCGGATTGCACGACGGAGGACCTGCTCACCGCCATGCCCGGCCCCGACTTCCCCACGGGCGGCCTCATCATGGGCAAGAAGGGCATTCTGGGCGCCTACGAGACCGGCCACGGCAACCTCACCATCCGCGCGAAATGCGAGATCGAGGAAAAGAAGAACGGCCGCGCTTCCATCGTGGTGAAGGAAATTCCCTACCAGGTGAACCGCAAGCGCCTGCTGGAGAAGCTCGGCGAGCTGGTGCGCGACAAGAAGCTGCCCGAAATCAGCAACATCCACGACGCCGCCGACCGCAAGGGCATCGACATCATCATCGATCTGAAGTCCAACGCCATCCCGCAGGTGGTGCTGAACAAGCTGTTCAAGCACACCCAGCTGCAGGTGGGCTTCGGCTGCAATATGCTGGCCCTGGTGAACGGCACCCCGCGCGTGCTCTCGCTGAAGGAAATTCTCTTCTACTATATCGAGCACCAGAAAGACGTCGTCACCCGTCGCACCCGCTACGAGCTGGCCAAGGCCGAGGAGCGCGAGCACATCCTCGAGGGCTACATCATCGCGCTCGATAACATCGACGAGGTCATCCACATCATCCGCTCCTCCGAGACGGACAAGGAAGCCGCCGCGCGCCTCACCGAGCGCTTCGGCCTTTCCGAGAAGCAGACCAACGCCATCCTGGAAATGCGCCTGCGCCGTCTGACCGGCCTGGAGCGCACCAAGATCGAGGAAGAGTTGGCCGAGCTGCGCGAGAAGATCGCCTACTACAAGCAGATCCTTGCCGACGAGAACCTGTTGAAGCAGGTCATCAAGGAAGAGCTGCAAGAGATCAAGAAGAAGTACAACACCCCGCGCCGTACCCGCCTGACCGGCGAGGCCAAGGATATCGAGGTGGAGGACCTCATCGCCGAAGAGAACATGGTCGTCACCATGACCAAGGCCGGCTACATCAAGCGCCTGCCCGTGAGCACCTACCGCCAGCAGAAGCGCGGCGGCAAGGGCATGCAAGGCGTGAACTTGAAGGACGCCGACTTCGTGGAGCACCTGTTTGTGGCTTCCACGCACTCCTACATGCTGTTCTTCTCCACCAAGGGCAAGGTCTACCGCCTGAAGGTGTACGAGATCCCCGAGGCCGGCCGCCATGCCCGCGGCACGGCCATCGTGAACCTGCTGCCGCTGGAGAAGGGCGAGTCCATCTCGGCCGTCATCGCCACGAAGGACTTCCCGGCCGAGGAGTTCCTCATGTTCGCCACGGCTCAGGGTAACGTGAAGAAGACCTCCATGGATCAGTACGACCGCACGCGCCGCGACGGCCTCATCGCCATCAACCTGAAGGACGGCGACGAGCTCATCTCCGTGAAACGCGTGGCCAAGGGCGAGAAGGTCATCATGGTATCCAGCGCAGGCAAGGCTATTCTGTGGGATGAGTCGGAGGCCCGCGCCATGGGCCGCGGCACCATGGGCGTGCGCGGCATGAACGTGCCGGCCGACGCTCACGTGCTCGGCATGGAAATCGCCAAGCCCGGCACTGACCTGTTCGTCATCACCGAAAAGGGCTACGGCAAGCGCACGAAGATCGAGGAATACCCCGAGCATCATCGCGGCGGCCAGGGCGTCTACACCATTACGATGACCCACAAGAAGGGCCTGCTGTCGGTCATGAAGATCGTCGGCCCCGATGACGAGATCATGATTGTTTCCGAGGACGGCGTCATTGTGCGCACCCCGGTGAAGGGCATCTCCGAGCTCGGCCGTTCCACCCAGGGCGTGAAGGTGATGAACGTCGCCGACAAGGACAAGGTGTGCGCGGTGGCCATCGCCTCCACCGGCAAGAAGAAGGCCAAGAAGGCGGCACCCGCCGACGAGAACCAGATGGGCCTGCTCGAGGAGGAGAGCGAGGAAGGCACTCTCGCCATCGACGACCTCGACGACGATCTGGGCGACGAGGGAGAAGAGACGGAAGAGTAGCAAAACGTTAGAAAACGTGCTATAGTAGAAACACCAGCAAAGCCCGTCGTTTGGTTAACGGTTGAGCGGGCGGAGCGGGTTAACAACTTGAGGGACTAGTTGCTGCTAGTCCCTCTTGTCTATCCTCTCCATCCGTTGGTGCTTATACTCCCGCCACAGTGATAGCAAAGCTGTCACCACGTTGGCCATGGCGGCCAAAGCAATCAGGAATTCATTCATAGGCGAAACCTCCTTTGTAGTAGGCCCCGCCCGCACACGGACTTTGCTGGTTCAGTTATATTATCACAAATGAAAGAAAATTAAAGCTGTTCGATATCTCCGAAATCCTCGGGGGATATATGATCGAGGAATGTCTTGAACGCTGCCAGTTCCTCTTCCGTCTGCTTCTCACCCTTGAAGAGAAACGGGAACGAAGAAGCGTCAAGTACCGTCTCTTCAATATAGAGCGGCGCATCTTGCCGAAGCGCCAGGGCAATGGCGTCGCTCGGCCGGGCGTCTAAGGTGATGAGTCGTCCTCCCTGGGAAAGAACCAGGTGCGCGAAGAACATCTGTCCCTTCGATCCGTAAATCACCATGGAGTCGATACGTGCATCCAAGTTGGTGAGCGCATCCAGCATGAGATCATGGGTCATGGGCCGCGCGAACTTCACATGCTCCAGTGCCATCCCGATTTGTGCCGCCTCGGTGGGGCCAATCCAAATGGGCACAATGCGCGCCTTCCCCGCTGGTGTCTCCTCTACGGGTTGCAGCACCAGCACGGACGGCTGGTTCTGCCCCGCCACCACCAATGTCAACACTTTCAACGGAACCATGCTTTGTCCTTTACTCTAGTTCGATGAGAACATGATTGCAGATTGAGCTTTCTATGTTTGATGTCTATTGTCTCATTATTGAACCAAGCTTATTTAAACTTTTGGAATGTTTAACCGCTTAAGTCCATCTTCCGGTGACAAAAACATTGAGTCCAGGACGCGAAAAGCGACTTATACAGGCATTTCCGAAATAAAACAAGGAGTAGGTTTGCCTGTATAAGTCAAAATTCTTGCATCCTGGAGTTTCGAATGTCTGTATAAGTCGCTTTTCGCACATCGAAAGGGAGGATACTGTCACGGAAGGTGAAATAATTCATATTCTGATTAAAAGGATACTACTCGTGCCGTTCGCGGCGTGTCGTGTACGTTTTGGAAATCGGAAAAATTTTCCTTGACCTCACCTATGAAACAGGCTTAAGATAGTCAAGCACTTTTTCAAGGGCCCGTAGCTCAGTTGGTTAGAGCGCACGCCTGATAAGCGTGAGGTCGCTGGTTCAAATCCATTCGGGCCCACCATTACTTTGCGATAAACGCTCCACCGTGAGCCGAGTTAGCCGGTGGAGCGTTTATTATATTTCGGGCCAGAATCGGCCAATTTTCTTTAAACTGGCGAAACCCCGAACAAGCAAAGTGATGGTCTTCAGTGCATGCCATGGGGCGTTAGCTCAGCTGGGAGAGCGCGGGCTTTGCAAGCCTGAGGTCAGGGGTTCGATCCCCCTACGCTCCACCATAAAACATCAGGTCAGCCACTTAAAAGGGTCGCTGGCCTTTTCTTTTTCAAAAGAACGCGGCCTTTCAAGATCTAAAAACGCTGAGGTAATTGTCAAAGATAGAACCCCTGATTCTGATAGTTGCAGTCCCCTTAGTCCGTTTAGCATAGCGTTTTCCCCAGCCAATACCCTGTCAAAAGTAGGTCATCCGCCAATAACCTTAGACAATCCTTGCGTTTTATATATGATGTAAATGGTAGTTTTTGGGTAACAGACTGTCATCAAAATCAATTGACATGGGAGTGCTGAGACCCAATAATTTCAAAAGGACCAAGTGAACGATCAGCTGAAGATGATTGTTCGCCTGAAGAAGGACAAGGGTGAGGAGAGGGTGTTCTATGGCTTGGACATCATCCGCGGGTAAACGAGGAATCGTGCTTGAAAAAATACTCGCGGTCATTATGGCGACACTTCTGGTCGTGGCGATGGGTGGTTGCGCGAGCAGCGGTACCACCATCGACGACGAGCCAACCCCCATGGCCGACACCGCTGGAGATGTTGAAGCTGACGAAAGCGGAGACCAGAACGATGGGACGAACGGCGATCCCGTCAATAAGGGTGAGTCTGATAGTGGCGAAGATGGAGTCGAAGGATCGGGCGGAAATCCAGATGCGTCCGGGGAAGCTGGCAATTCCTCTCCTGATGGTAACTCAGGAGACAACGATGCGCTCGATGACGGACAATCCGGAAACAGCAATGAGCCCAATCTCGTAGAGCAGGAAATTAGCAAGATTGATCGAATTATGCGACTTGCTGCCGAGGGTCGCGTTGCGTCAGTATCAACATTCGAAGAGCTTAAGGCTGCGGTAGAGGCTGATGCGGAACTGATAGTGGTAAAACTTGAGGAAACGGTTGAAGCTACAGAAACTATCGATATCGAATCAGGGAAAAACATCACTATTACAGGTGGTATTCTAACTCGCTCATCCCAGAATTTCTCCATCTTTACGGTAGAGGAGGGAGCATCTTTAACTCTTGAAAACGTTCGACTTGAGGGCACTAAGGAAAAAGGAGCCGACGGGGGGAACTCCTCGTATGCGTCTGCTGTGGCAACTAAAGGGACGCTTAACCTTACAAAGGAAACTGTTGTGACTGGCTTTGTGGCGGCTAACGGCGGCGGTTTGTCTGTCTTAGGGGGCACAACGACAATAGATGGGGCGAGCGTGAGTAACAATATTGCTTCCGCCTCTTGGAAAGCGAAGGCCTACGGTGGAGGAATATATCTTACCGGAGGAGAGCTGCTTGTTAAGAAGGGTGCCGTACAGGGCAATAAAGCTCTTTGTCATGATGCTTACAGCAGGTCTACGGCTTCTTTTGGCGGTGGAATAGCTGTCGTCAAGGGAAAAGCTATGTTATTTGAGGGATCCTTGGTAGCTGACAACGCTGCTGAGTGTACCGAAAAAAATGGGAACACGGAATGTCGCGATGGTGGTGGCGTCTTCGTAGGAAAAGAAGCTGAATTTGTGCTTGATGGTGGTACGATCAAAGGTAACAAAGCGCGGCATAGCGGCGGAGGAATTTGCGTAAGTATCGATGGTAGAGCCAACGCAAACAATGATCAAGTTCATCTAATCTCAGGCGAAATAAGTGGCAACACTGCCAGCACCGGGGGTGGGATGTACATTGCCGAGGGCAGCGCACTGCAGTTAGTCGATGCTGCTATTACTGAGAATGTAGCGGACGATGGAACCCATTGGACCGGTATGGGAGGTGGATTATGGAGTTGTGGCGTGGGGCAAACTTATTCCACGTCTACCGCCGGATGCTTCATTTACGGGAATACAAGCGTTAAGAAGGGTCAAGATATTCATTTTGATTCATCGTGGTACAACGGCCTTGTCCATCAACTTGCTCGATACTATCCCAGTGGAGAGAAGATAGATTGGGCTCAAGTTCCTTACGAGCAGACGAATAAGCAAGGGTGGTTCAGCAGCGAATATGGAACCGAGTCCATTGCTGACATTAATGAATACTTGGGTAACTGGCATGAAGAAAATGCTCTCTACGGTAATGATGCGGCTTTGAAAGTTGAAGGATCTTCCGAGCTAACCAGTTCTTGCAAGTTGCTTATCAAGAACAATACTGCAACATCATTTGGCGGCGGCATCGCCTATAACGGCCTTCTCGTCATGGGCGAGGACAAGGACATCTCTCTTACGGTGAATAAAGCTTGGGAGGGCGTCGACGAGGCCGCGCAGCCGGAATCCATCAGGGTCGATCTATACAAGGGCGATAAAAGCATTGACACGCTCGAGCTGACGAAAGAAAACGGATGGACCTATACCGTCAATGGTCTTCCGGAGGGAAATGACTATCGCGTCGAGGAACAGAAGATTGATGGGTTTAGCGCAACGTATAGTGAGGTTTCCCTTGTTGATGCAGAAAAGCGTGCCTATGAGGTGACCATCACCAACAAGTCAGCGGGCGGTGATCTGCGCATTACGAAGGCGTGGGCTGATACCGCTGCTGAGGACATGGCCAAAAATGGTACTGCGACGGCTATCTTCCAGGTGACGGGTTATGCTACGCAGACCGAGGCTGAGGCCGGTGAAGGGGCGGAGATCTACCGCAACCTCGTGGCGCTCACGTTCAATGATCCGGCCACGCAAGAGCGTGTGCTCACGGGGCTTCCCCTCGGTTTCTATATTGTGCAAGAGGTCGGCTATGAAGGTGACAACCTGGATGACGAGGCCGTGGCCGCCAATCGTATCGTCATAGAAGTGTCGGCAACTGACGCCGATCCAGCGGAGGCTTCTTTCACTAATCGCCACAGCAACGAGCATGTCTTCGGCACGAGCGTTGTGAACACCTACGAGGCGTCGCCGAATAATGGCATTGTTTTTCGCAATCAAGATCCGTTATACCGCGAGCTTCACGGTACCGTGGCGTAGGAAAGGCCTGGTGATTTTGCGATGAAGAAGCTCCTTACGACAAGCAAACGGCTGTTGGCCGTGGCCCTCGCTCTCGCGTTTTGCCTCATGCTGGGGGTCGGAACCGCCTGGGCCTATTACACCGATTCGGTGAGATCCGATGGCACCGTGCCAGTGGCTGCGCCGCCCACGACGAATATCACCGAGGAGATGGACGGCAACTCCAAGCTCGTGACCATTACCAATACGGGCGAGATTTCCACCCTCGTGCGCGTGAAGGTGTTCTGCGCCGCGAACAACGCCGCCGTCGCCTTCAGCACTCCTACCTCTCCGGCGCGCTGGCTTGCGACCGATGAAGCCGCGGGTGACGACGAATCCGGCTGGCTCTACTACAACGCCGTGCTCGCTCCTGGCGAATCCACCGACGTGCTGCGCATTGATGTGAAGCCGCTCGATGGGGCTGCCGACGAGTTCGACGTCGTGGTGGTGCAGCAGTGCGCGTCGAAGGTAATCAGCCGCGAGATGCCCCTTGTCGGTCAGTTCGGCGAACGCGAAGTGACGGTGCAAGGCACTGAAGTAGCCTCACTCTTCGTGGGGAATTAGGAAAGGAAAACTGCCATGATTCAAATGCTGAAAACCCTTTCCCTGCCTACAAAGATTGCGCTTTCCGCCGCGGCGGTGGGCTTGGTGGGTTGCCTGGCCTTCGCCGTCTCACCGGCACGTTCGGCGCTGTCGTACACGAGCGACGATTATGTGGCCGAAATTCAGCAAGCTCACATTGCGGCGGCTCTGATTGAGAAAACCGGCACGGAAGACAGCTGGCGAGAAGTGGAAGCCGCCGGCGAGATGTTGCCGACAAAGGCGCTCCTCGGCGAAGACGAGGCGCTCGCTTACGGGCGCGAGTATCCCGAGGCGCTCGCGGTAAGGAACGTATCCGCCGACCAGGGGGAGTACGTGCGTCTCACACTGCGCAAGTACTGGGCGGTGGACAATGCGAAGACGGGTGCTCTCGACCCCTCTTTCATCAACCTTGTCTACGATGCTGACAGCTCTGGCGACTGGGTGCTCTCCGAGCAGGAGAGCAACAACGAGCGCTTGGTTTTCTATTACAAGCATCTTCTTCACCCGGGAGAGGATACCGCGACGCCGGCCATTACTGCGATTTCCGTCGACGAATCCATCGCTGCAGTGGCTAGCGAATACCAGGGCGCATGGCTGGGTCTTTCCGCGCAGGTCGATTCAGTTCAGGAAAACAATGCCCCGGCCGCCGCGAAAAGCGCATGGGGAATCGATGTCGCCCAGTTCGCCGATAAGGGCTTGAACTGGTCGAATGGGAACTAGCGGGGTGCTGTTATGAAGCAGGTTCTTTCAAAAGGCAACGACGCACGCAAGCTGGGCCTCACAGTATTCTGCGTAGCGCTGGCGGCGATGCTGCTTGTACCCGCGCTGGCATCGACCGCTTTCGCCAATACCATCGGGAAGCAATGGACCGTGAAATTCACGGGGACTGAGATACAGGATGAAGACTCGGAGGCCATTGCCCAAGTCATCGGCGGTATGCAGCCGGGCGATGAAGCCAAATTCACCGTCGACCTCGTCGAGTCGTGGGACAAGGCCGCCGATTGGTATATGCGCAACGAGGTGCTGGAAACCATGGAGAAGTCCTTCGATGACGCCAATGCGGAATCTGGGGGCTCTTACAGCTACGAGCTGGTGTACATCAGCCCGAAGAACGAGCAGAAGGTCATTCTTACCAACGCCGTAGTGTCGGGCGACAAAGGAAGCGGCGAAACTAACGGCCTGTTCGACGCCACGGAATCGACAGGGGAGTGGTTCTATCTGGATACGCTGGCGCCCGAGGCCCAGGCGAAGGTCATTCTCACCGTAGGTATCGATGGCGAGACCCATGGCAACCGCTACTTCGATACCAGCGCGAAGCTGCAGCTGTCCTTCGCTGCCGAGCCGACCGACGATCCAGGTACGCCGGGCCGTGCTGAGACGCCGCCGCCATCGGACACCACGAAGCCAACGGCGACGCCTTCAACGGACCAGCCCAAGAAAGACGAGCCGAAGTCAACAGGCGAGAAGCTTTCCCAGACGAGCGATGTGCTTCCGCTTTTCGGGCTTGCCACCATTGCCGTCATAGCTGGTGTAATCATTGTGGTTGCGGTGGTGCGCCGCCGCCAGTCCTGCAAGAACGAGGAGGGCGAGATTCGATGATCTCCTTTGAAAAGTTTCCGGCCGCAGTGCTGCGCGTTTTCTGCTGTAGCATGCTCGCCGTTTCGTTGTGTGCTGCCCCCGCTTTTGCCGATCCGGCGACGGGCGACGTGATCGACTCGAGTGACTCAACCGCTGTTGCGCAATCCTATGAGGGAAGCCGGTACACCGCAACGGTCTACGGGGGCAACCAGGGCACGGTAAACGGTGAGGACAGCGTGACGCTGGGCCCGGTGGCGCTTGGCGAGACGGTGGATTTCTCCGAGTTGACCGTGGAAGTTCCCGCTGGCAGCAAGTACTACGCCAAGGGTGTTCGCCTGGCCGGCCTGGATAACGTGCGATCCGATAAGAACCGCAACGGACAGACCACGGCCGGAGAGATGACCGTCATGGCAGCGACGGTTCAAACCGACGGTCGCCTGGCGGGCACGGCCACCATTACCGAGGACACCGATTTCGTCGTGGCCTACGGTATTCTGGCCAACCGCGTGGCTTATACCGTGACCTACACTGACGCTGATGGCAACGAGCTCGCGCCCGCCCGAACCTTCTTCGGCGACATCGGAGATGTGCCGGCGACGGCGCCCGTTTATATCGAGGGCTATCTGCCCGACGCCTCGCTGCTGACGAAGACGCTGGTGGAAGATGAAAGCCAGAACGTGTTCCCCTTCGTCTACACCCGCTTGGCTCCGGAGTTCCAAACCGAGGAGAATCCCGAAACAGGCGATGTGACGGTCACGACACCCGGCGGCGCAACTACTGCTCCGGTGTACAACACAACGCCGGCGACGGCTCCCACCACCCCCGCAGCGACGACGGCTCCCGCAGGGGCTGGAACGGCCGAGGGGGCGGCGGCCGAGGGGGCAGCCGTGGAGACCACGCCGCTTACTACCGACGATGGAACCGAGGTCGTGGCCGATGACGGCACGCCTTTGAACGCCCCTCAGGAGGAGAGTCTCGACGACGACGAAACCGCCTTGGCAGGCGGCGCCGAGCAGCCCGGCAACGAAGCCGCGGCTGACAGCAATGCGTGGGTGCCCTGGGCCGTTGCCGCAGCTGTCTTGGCCGCGGTTATTGCCTTCATCCTCGTTCGCGCTTCGCGCAAGTCCAAAGAGGAAGAGGCCGAACAGCCCGCTGAGTAGCATCTGGTGGAGTAGGGCATATCATTTTAAGAGGGAGCGGCCGAACTGCTCCCTCTCTTTTTCCTTCGGCGGTACAATAGAGAGGCTTAGCCCGATTGTCGAAGGTTGGTTGACCCATCAAGCAGACGAATCCCATAGCCGCCGCTTCCGAGCGCCGTGATGCGTTTTCTCGCGAGGTCGAGAAGCGTCTCGCGCGCCTGCGAGCGATTGCCCGAGTGTGCTCCTTTGCAGGCGGTGTGATACTGCTCGCTCTTGCGTTTGTGGGCCTGGGATCCTCGGTGGTTCCAAGGATCATGGGCGTGCAGCCGTACGCCATTATTTCGGGATCGATGGAACCGGCCTATCCAACTGGATCTCTGGTGTATGCGCAGCCCGTAAGCGGGGAAGACTTGCAGCTTGGAGAGGTGGCGGCGTTTTGGCGCGATGGCGACGTTATCGTTCACCGGGTGAATTCGATAGACGCGACTGAAAAGGAGATCGTGACAAAAGGAGACGCCAACGACGATGTCGACCTGCGCCCCGTTTCCTATCGGGATGTGCTTGGCCGCGTGGTGTTTTCGGTGCCCTATGTGGGGTACTTTCTCATGGCGCTCGGTTCCCTCGAAGGCAAGCTGCTTCTCGGCTGGGTTGTGTTGATGGGCGCGGCCTTGTGCATCCTCGGCTCGGTTCTCAACAACCTCGCCACCCGCCAGGGATCCGAGAACAGCTAACTGGTGTAGGCTGGAGCTCTTTTTCGTCGCGCGCTGACAGATACCTATTTTCCGTGATCTAAATCAGAGGTTTGGTACAGCAAAAGCCCGCGCTAAACCTCTAATCTTGCAAAAACTGAACATATCATATCTTGTAATCTTGCAAAAACGTAACTTATTGTCTTATACTGCTTTGCAAAAACCGCATTATTGCAGATAGAAGAAGACTTATGTTCAAAAGAAAAGCCTATGAAAAGCTGCTTAGATGGAAGCGCGACTATAGCAACGGGTATGCGGCCTTGTTGGAGGGCCCGCGGCGCGTGGGAAAGAGCACTATCGCCAAGCATTTCGCGGAGGAGGAGTACGATTCCAGCATCATAATCGACTTCGCGAACATCACGAGCGATATGCTGGCTGTGTTCGACGATGTGGCGAATCTAGATCTGTTCTTCCTTCGACTGCAAGCGCAGACCGGTATAACGCTCATACCGGGAAAGTCGGTTATCGTGTTCGATGAGGTGCAGCTTGTGCCAAAGGTTCGACAGGCAATCAAATACTTTGTGGCTGACGGGCGCTATGACTATATTGAAACCGGATCGCTCGTATCCATTAAGAAGAACGTGAAGGGGATTGTCATTCCTTCTGAGGAGCACAGGATCGCGGTTCATCCCATGGATTACGAGGAGTTCTGCTGGGCGTGCGACAACGGCAGGTTCGGGGTGCTTGAGCAACTTGCTGCACTTGGACAACCGGCTGGAAACGCCACTAATAGGAGCCTCATGCGCGATTTCCGCATATATATGGCCGTGGGAGGCATGCCACAGGCCGTCGAGGCGTACAGGAGGGGCGAGAATTTCGAAGCCATCGATCGCGTGAAGCGTGAAATTATTGAGCTGTACAAGGCCGATTTCAAGAAGATAGACGCGAGCGGCCGTACCTCGGCTATCTTCGACGCCATCCCGGCCCAGTTGGCAGCCAAGAAAAACCAGTTTCGCATCTCTGCCGCAACGGGAAAGAGACTGACCACCAAAGACGAGGAGCGGCTTTTCGATTTGATCGACTCCAAAACCGTGCTTCCTTGCTACAACACGACCAATCCGGGCGTCGCGCTGCCCCAGACCAAGGACTTCGGCTCCTACAAGCTCTACCTTGCGGATACGGGTCTTTTCGTGACTATGATGTTCAACAGCGAAGATGGCGCGAATGTCGACCTCTATCAGAGGCTTCTAGGGGATAGCCTGAGCGCTGACTTGGGGTATCTTTACGAAAATGCGGTGGCACAGATCATAGCAAGCTGCGGAAGGGACTTGTACTTCCATAGTTGGCGGCCGAAGGGGAAGACTCATGCTTATGAGGTTGACTTCCTGCTGGCGGACAAGGTCAAAGCGAAAATCGTTGCTATAGAAGTGAAGTCCTCGGGAGTTAACAGCCATAAGTCGATTGATGAGTTTGCCGCCAAGTATTCTAAGGTCATATCCCGGCGCATACTCTTTTCGCAGAAAGACGTGTCGCGCAGAGGGGCGCTTGAGATGGAGCCTTTGTACCTCGCGCCGGTGATCATTGGCGGCATTGGGAGAGGCTAGCGGTGGCTATGGCGTAGCCGCTACGGGCGCTCCGATGCGTGCCTTTCAGCTGCACGATTTCCCAACAATAACAATAACCTGGAAATGAGACGGTACCCAGTCTTCGTTATTTTATACCTGAAAGGGGGGTACCAAACTTGAGATCTCGCCACGAAAAGGTACCAAACCCCGCGATTCTGTCGCGAAAACGGTCCTCCGGGGTACCAAACCTCCCAAGTTGGCTGGGGCCAGGCTATGTGCTGTGAGCACGCCGATGCGACCCTTCAACGTGGGAAAAGAGCGTGGAAAAAGAGCTTCGAAAAAGTTAAAATGAATCTTCCGAAAATGTTAAAATAGAATTGACGAAAAAGCTAAAATGACCTGATCGGAGGAGCTATGGAAACTCTGAAGATAGCCAACTATGTTCCTCGTATTGTCGATGAGGAAATCAGCGAGCTCATGGGCATTTTCGGCGCTGTCGTTATCGAAGGCCCCAAGTGGTGTGGTAAGACCACCACGGCGAAAAATCATGCTCTTTCGGAAACGAGCATGGCTGACCCCAGCAACGATTTTCAGGCCCGACGCGTTGCAGAGCTCGATCCGACGCTGGCTCTCGAGGGGCCGCGCCCGCGTTTGATTGACGAGTGGCAAGATGTCCCGAAGCTTTGGGACGCTGTCCGCTACGAATGCGATAGGGCGACCGCTCGCAGCCAGTTCATTCTGACGGGCTCCTCCTCGCCGAAGAAGCGCAAGACGGCTGATAGGGAGCAGCCGAAGCACAGCGGCGCGGGTCGTATGGTGCGTATCCCCATGGGCACTATGACCCAACAGGAGATGAGGCTCTCCACGGGCGCGGTGTCGATTCGTGGTCTTTTCAAGGGGGAATCGGGAAAAGGAATCTCTGGCTTGTCGTTGAAGGATGTGGCTAGCCGGGTTGTGAAGGGCGGCTGGCCCGATGCGATTGACCTGACTCCGGAACAGGCATCGCGCATCGCGAAGGGCTACCTCCAGGCTGTTATTGAAGAGGACATCCACGAAGTCGATGGGATCGAGCGCGACAAGGACAAGGTACGTAAGCTGATCGGCTCGCTTGCACGCAACGAGTCCACGCTGGCGAGTAATAAGACGCTGATAAAAGATGCGAAGGACCCCGGAGCTGCGGAGGATACGCTGACCGCTCCTACGCTCAATGAGTACCTGGATGCTCTTCGCCGCCTCTACTTTGTCCAGGACATTCCTCCTTGGGCACCTTCCATTCGGTCGTCCACTCGCATCAGGTCGGCTGCCAAAAGGCACCTTGCCGACTCATCTCTGGCCGCCGCCGCATTGGGCGCATCCGTTGAAACCCTCGTTCGGGATCCTGAGACGCTGGGCTTTCTTTTCGAATCGCTCGTGGCTCACGATCTGATTGCCTATGCCGGTGCGATGGGGGCGCAGGCCCGTCACTATCATGATGACAGCGATCTTGAGGCGGATCTCGTTTTGGAAGCTGCGGACGGCTTCTGGATACCCGTCGAAGTGAAGCTCGGTGCTTCCCAAGTGGATGCAGCAGCGAAAAGCTTGCTTGCCGTGAAGGAGAAAATGGAGAGAGGCGGCTACCGATCTCCCAGCGCTTTGCTCGTGGTCGTAGGTGTGGGCGGCGTAGCAGCTAAGAGGGATGATGGAGTCCAAGTGGCCACACTGGATACCCTGGGTGTTTAAAACCAGTGATGATCAACGAAGCTTAACAACTGCTATGGTGTAGCCGCTATGAGCACGCCGATGCGACCTTTCAACGGGCTCGCGCGAGGGTATTTTGCTTTGCCGTTCGCGGCGTGAAAAATACCATTCGGCATGGGTTTAGAGCGTTTAGAGAACATTTTCGTCGTTCTTTACCCTGTCATTTGCCTACCAATTTGTTTTGGGCCCCTCCTAAGAAAGTTCCAAGAAACCCCTGGTCAGAGCTTTGAAATTCGAAGCAATCTCATAATCGTTGACTTTAACGTCATTTTTGTCAGTGGACAAATAAGCCCAGATCAATAAAGTAAACCTTGCCATCGGTAACGCGCGGGTGCGATTTGGGTGTCGAAACGGCTACGAGAAGGCCCGTTTCGAACACGCTCCCGACAGCTTGTTTACAAGTTGTCAACGAGGAATCGCCCGAAGCAAACCGCTTCAGCCCGAAGCCTCCGATGACAGCGAGGGAGGGTTCGCCCGACCCTCGGTAAGTAGGTTTAAATGTCCGGTTTCCAAGCCGGTATTTAAAAAGGTAGTAGGAAACGGAGTAGAAGGAAGGTGCGGAGTATGCGGACCATAGCGCGGTTCATGGACGCGAGAAACACCGCCGAGGGCAAGTTCCTGTCAGTCTTGCTGTCGGTGCTTCTGGTGTTCTCGTTCCTGAACGTGACCATGTTCACGGACTACGCCAACGCCACGGACGAGAACGCCCCGGAGGCGACCGTCGAGGAGAACCAGAACCTCGACGCCGTCGACCCTGCGGCGGACGAGCCCGAGGAAGAGGCGGAGGAGGGCGAGGGCGCTCCCGAGCAGGAGCAGCCCGAGTCCGAGGAGCCCGCGGGGGAGGTGAACGAGATCGAGGGGCAGCCTGAGGAGGGTACCGGCGACAGCGAGCAGCCGGCCGACAACGAGAAGTCCTCTCGTGATAAAGAAGCAGACTCTACGCAGGGGATGCTGACTGGCGGAGCGGCCACCTTTGCAATGGTCGACACGTATGCCTCGAGCGATCAGCGCATCACCGTTTCAGCGGGAGACTCGGTCTCAATTAAGGGGTCTAATTCTGGCTACCGTACATGGCAGATCATAAAAGGGCACAATAGCAACGCGAAAGACAAAGACTGGAAGAGTGACGATACCGGCAATGCTGAGATTTCCGGCAAAACGACTCAGTCGGTTCAACTAACCATCGATGATGATGCAAAAGTTGGCGAAACGTACACAATTCGACATCAGACTGGCCGGTTCACCTACGAGTACATTTTCATCACAATAGGAGAGGCCGCCTCGCAGCCTTCTCTCGCCTACTTCTACTTCCTGCTTCCTGGCAAGGACAGCAAGGTAGACCAAAGCAAGACGGACTATATGTACGCTGGCGACGGCAGCATAACCGTTCCGACCGGACTAGGCGATCGTTGGTACCAGGGCGAGACCCATAATGGCGCGAAGTTCGACATCGGCGACTACGTCGTCGTCCCGCCGACAGACGAAGAGATCAGGCGGGGTCTTCAGTCCTACTACAACGGTCAGAGCGGCAGGGACACCTACAGCTCCGAGTGGACGTACACGTACGAGTACCTCGTCATGACGACCCCCCGCGCCTCCGTCGGCTACGACTACGAGAACCTCGACCCTTCAAGCGCCTACCATGTCGATATCCAGCTTGTCATCGACAAGAAGGACAAGGCCTCTGTGGGCTATCGCGTTCTTGAGCCGGATGCCACGATGTCCACGCGGTCTGTCGAGCATCAGAAGGGTACGACGGTTGAAATCAACAGCACCGTTAGCGAGACTTTGTCATTCACTACGGACGGCGCTGAATACGAGCCGACGAAGCAGTACAACGGCAAGACCTGGTACTTCGACGGCTGGTACACGGACGATTCGTACAGCACTAAAGCCGACGACAGCATTTCCGTGAGCGAGCCGACTATTTTCTATGCCCGCTACGTGACCCACGAGAACAAGCTCACCTACGATGCGGCCGGCGGCAAGTTCGGCGACGGGTCGTCCACGGTCGAAAGCTACGAAGCGAGCGGCGCGGCGCTTACGGCGCATATCGCCCCTACCCGTGAGGGATATAACTTCGAGGGCTGGACTGGCAGCGACGGACTCTCTTATGCAGATAGAGCCAGCTTCACGATGCCCGACGGCAATCTCACTCTCACGGCAAAATGGAGCGCCAATACGACGGAGTCGTACACTGTCAGGTATTTGGAGCAGGGAACGAACAAGGAGCTGCGCTCCCCTGAGATTAGGACAGATAAGACCTTCGGAGAGACCTACACCGAGGATGCCGAGCGAATTACTGGCTATACCGTCGATAGCGAGCAGAAGTCCATCACTCTTGCTGCTTCCGCTGCGCGTGAAATTGTCTTCTACTACACGCCTATGACGAATCTGTCGTACATCGTGAAGTATGTTGACAGAAATACGAACGAAGAGATCAAAGAAGCTGAAACGGTTGCCAGTCAGACTTTCGGCAAGGAGGTCTCCATTCCTGCAATCGACGACATTACTGGCTACAACCTCTATACAGCAGATCTTGTAGAACTAGAATCTGCACAGCTCGGCAAGAAACTGACCATCAACTCCGTTGAGGAAGGTGGGAATGTTGTCACCTTCTACTACACGAAGAAAGCCAATCTTTCCTATACGGTAAAGTATGTACTCGCCACCGAGAGTGCAACTGGGTTCGTTCCTGTCGAGCCGGAGACAGCTGTAATTGATCCTAAGGTCGTCACTCCTGTCGTGTTCGATAGTACCCACATTGTGACAGCAACCTCTCTGCCTGGCTATAAGGTTGATGCGCCCGCCAAACAAGTGACGGTGGCTGATGGGGAGAACGTTGTTACCTTCTACTACGCTAAGCTCACTGATCTGTCTTACACGGTCAACTATTACAAGGATTCCTTGAACGGCGAACTGCTCAAGTCCGACAAGGGCACGGGCACCTTCGAGGCCGAGATCCCCTACACTGACGGGCAGTACCTGCCCGACGGCTACGTGACCCCCGGCACCGTCAGCGGCCAGAGGACCATCACGGCCGACCCCGAGAAGAACGTGCTCAACGTGGTGTACTCCAAGAACACCGCGATCGGCTACACCGTCAACTACTACAAGGACGAGGTCGGCGACGCCAACCTGCTCAAGTCCGACAAGGGCACGGGCACCTTCGAGGCCGAGATCCCCTACACTG
>OLQR01000156.1_pt1 | contig 55954 bp, 46 predicted proteins | sample 1671881 | NCBI WGS metagenome assembly OLQR01 (sample SAMEA3136623, study PRJEB25190) | human gut metagenome | biome: human gut; feature: human-associated habitat; material: faeces | place: Austria | collected 2013 | reverse complement strand
CACCATCGGGGACTCGAACCCAGGACCCACTGATTAAGAGTCAGTTGCTCTACCAGGTAGGGCATCGAGGCAACACTCAGGACAGTAAGCAGCGACTTTTCCTTGAGTTTAAGCCACTCCTTCGTCATGGCTTTTTGTTAGAGTATTTTTCGGCTGGTCTTCGGGAGCGCACAGATCCAGAAACTGCTGATAGCTCATTTTCAAGCGAATCGTTACCTGGTATCCTTTGCCCACCTCAACCTTTTCCAGCAGTTCGCTTAGAATGACGCGCTTACGGGCGGTCGAGGCCATCTCGAATTCCTCAGCCCAGCCGCAGAATTGGCGATAGTATTCTTTGATTCGCTTCGCTGTCTCCGCCTCGTCTTCGATCTGTGCCATCGTCTTTGCATACTTTTGCCTTGCAACGTACAGTTCCGACTCCGCTTTCGAGATCAGTCTGGCCAGCATTTCCTGTGAGAAGCTGCTCTTTCCGTCAATGCAGCGAAGCACTTCGCTCTCGTACCGTTCCAAGGCGTGTTCGCATTCGCGCAGTTCCTTTTCCAGCGCATCCTTCTGCTTTTTACGCCCCTGATTGTCCTGCCGTATTCTTTGTTCCAAAACCTTGTCACGAGGCGCTCGTTGGATGGCCGCGAATAGTTCGCGCACCGCTTCCAGCACGATACCGTCCACACGATCCGCCAAATATAGCGCCTGACCATCACAGTCGCGCAATTTCTGTGCTCGCTGAAAGCAGTTGTATTTGGGTTTTACGGATTCCACAACTGTGCCGTCTCGCAGTTTATAGCGGTCTCGGTGCATGAAGCCGGACATCCGAGCTCCACAATGCGCACAGTACACAAGCCCTGCCAGCAAGGTGTTATTCTCCGCCTTCTGCGCCACCTTTCTCGCTGCCGCATTGGCGTTGCACCGCAGGCTGACCATTTCGTTGGCCCTTTTGAACAAGTCCGGATCCACAATTTCCAGTTCCGGAATATGGGGGGATTTTGCGTTTTTCGTCATGATATATCCCAGATATCCTTCATGACGAATAATACGCAGAACGTGGTTCGAGGTAAACTTGGCCCCCGTATGGGTGCGAAGCCCACGGTTGTTCAGCCATTCTGCCAACGCATAGGAGCTCTTTGCCTCATAAGCTGTCAGTTCAAACAGCTCCTTCACTACTAAGGCTTCCTCCTGGTTGATTTCCAAATCCTTCACCGGCAAGCCTTTTTTATTTACGCGGCCTTTTGCCACGGCCCGATACCCATAGGGCACCGTGCCGCCTGCGAAGTGTCCACTTGAATTAAGCTGCTGGATACGAGTCGATACGCGCTCTGCGATTTTTTCCGACTCCCCTGCCGCTTGCCAGAAACGGATGTAGTTGATCAATTTGTCGGTGTGGCTGTCGATCTTCTGCTGCCCTTCCCGAGTGCTCCAGACCTCTACCCCATGTTTTACAAACCATTCGACCACATAAGGAGTCTCACTCTCGATACGACCAAGCCGGTCAAACATAAACACCAGAAGGATGTCAATGTTTCCTTTTTCTGCTTCTGCTTTCAGTTCCTGAATGGCGTCCCGTTTGGTTGCGGATACTTTGGATCCCGAAACGCCTTTCTCGGCCTTTTCCAGCGCGATGCGCCAGCCATGCTGAACGCAGAATTTCCGGCATTCGATCTTCTGCATGGGAATATCGTCGTTGCGATCCACCTGCCCTTTGGTCGACACGCGATAGGCGAGTCCCGCGCGCGGCGCATCAGGCGGCAGTTTGTCCATTTCCCTTGCGATAAACTCATCGTTGAGCCAGATCTCATCACTCACGGCAATTTGGATGGATTCTCCGAATTGATTGACATAATTCACTGCCCTGTCCTCCTTGTAGGTCATGCCTGCAATTTGGACCGGTCCTATTCTTTTTTCAAGGTACTACCGGGGCACAGCCTCCCCTTGCTACAACATTACCTTATACAGCAAGGGAAAGCTATCACCAAAACGGAGAAACCTCTCTGTTCAAACTGGTTAAATTGCAGCACATTACTCTCCCGTGACACAAAAGGAAGGCTGTCCACCGGATTAGTGAACAGCCTTCCTTACATATTATATGTTATTCCTGGCAGTTTTGTTTGTTGGACTCACCCGTATCTGCGCGGAGGTACTCAATCAGGTCTCCCGGCTGGCACTCCATGATCTCGCACAATCTGCCAAGCGTTTCCGTTGTTACCGGCTTATCATGGCGAATACGTTGTAATGTTTGAGCGTCGATCCCTTCATTGGCCAAGCGGTAGAAGGAGATCTTCTTTTGTTCCATAAGCTGCCGCATTGGTCGAAAGGAAATCGGCATCACATCACCCCATTGCCAATATTATAGGGGGCTTGCCCGGCTCCTATATAGTGAATATAATCACTATATAGAGGTGATGATGTATGACCGTGACATTCTGTGGGCACCGAACAATTGACCGTCCCGCCAAAGTAAAATCCTGGCTGGAAGAGGTCGTGCGAAGTCTTATCCTGCAAGGCTCAAATAAATTTCTCTTAGGCGGCTATGGCGCATTTGATCTGATGGCCGCTCATGTTGTTCATGAGTTAAAAGCCGAATTTCCCAGTGTTGAGTCAACACTGGTCCTCGCCTACCTCTCCACAGACACAGACCTGCATCTGTATGACAACTCTCTGTACCCGCCGCTGGAAAACGTCCCGCCCCGGTATGCCATCTCCAGACGAAACCGTTGGCTCATCGAAAACTCTGATGTTGTGGTGGCGTATGTGCAGCACAGTTGGGGCGGAGCCGCAACCACATTGTCCTATGCGAAGCGCAAAGGAAAAGCCGTCATTACCTATCCCAACAAATTCGATGGTCAACGACCTGTTTGAAAACTTTGCACTCTTTCCATTCGGTACCGATACGCCTGCATGATCATATCCAGCAGATTCTGTGCCGTGCCGGAATCACGCTCTGCAAAACACACCTTGACCGTATACGGGCCATATTGACGCTCTAGCACAACCGCATTTCCATCGTTTCCGCTTGTCTTTGCCCGTTTTACCATGGCACCGACCTCCCCTTTTGAACAGCCCTCTTGTACAGTGTCGATTCCAATCCGCGAATACTGAGCTCATAGCGCAGATCGGTGCCTGCTGTCACCAGAACTGCTCCTTGATCTTGCAGAAAGCCCAGAATCCGAATAAGAGTATCCTTATCTCGGCTGAGACGGGAAAGATCCCACACCATAACGGTGTGGGCCTCTCCCCGGCGAACCGCCCCCATCATGAGTTTCAGTCCTGTGCGGCGAATGCTGCTACCGCTCTGCTGATCCTGTGAAGTCCCCACGACGATATATTCCCTGCGTTCGGCTTCTTCCAGCAGGTCTTTCATTTGTGCAGTCAGAACACTCAGGTTCTGGCTTCCGCTGCGACTGTAGAGCCACACCGTGCGCACTTCTCTGTTTTCAGGCACATTGCCTCCCTCCTTTGCACAAAAAAATAATCCGGGCCTTTTCTGGCCCGGATGAATCGTTCTACGTCTTCGATTTGTCTTGTAACAGACACCGGCGGCAGAGCCTCTGTGACCTCCCGATGATATTTCCCGCCCGGCGCAGCTCTATGATCCAGGATCGCAACCACACAGGTATCTGTCTCCGTGCGGATTGCCCGCCCGAACCCCTGTCGAAGCTTCACCTGCATTTCCGGCACAATAACAGCCTGGATATAATCCTGCAATGTCATATAATTTACCTGTTGTGCTTCCCGAATCGGGTCGGGCACTGGAAACGGCAGGCGCGGGATGATCAGGGAAGAAACCATGTCGCCGGGAAAGTCAATTCCTTCCCAACAGCTTCCCGCTGCGAACAGTACGGCGTTTTGTTCCCTTTTAAAGCGGCGGATGGTATCCTGTGAATTACGCCAAACCTCCATCAGGGGAATGCCTATCCGTCCTTTTACGAGATTATACACCGCTCCCATGAGAGAGTACGAGGTAAACAGCACCAGCGTGTGTCCACAGGTGGCTTTTACCAACCGAAGGATTTGTTCTGCAACTCGGCAGCTTTCCGAATCTCCGCTGTGGTTTCCACTTTTTTCAGGGAAATAGAGCAGGCAATTTCTTTTATAGTCAAAGGGTGATGGCGCGGAATATGTCTCCACCCTTTGCAGCACATCCAACCCCGTTTTCTCCATGACCGGCCGAAAGCTGTTCCCCGCTTTCAGTGTCCCGGATGTCAGAACCGCCGGAATGTGCCGTTCCCACAGGGCGCGCCGAAGCCGCTTGGGGATATCCTTGCTGACAGCACGCAGGCATGGAGTGCCCTCCCGGTCATATTTCAGGTAGAAAATGTATCTGCTGTCTTGATTCAGAAAGAGCTGAACCGTCCTTTCCGCCTTTTCCAGCCGGTGGACCATCCAGCGGGGTACACTCACTGCCAGCACTTCCTTTGCCTGGTGGAAAAGCATCTCGCATTCTTTTAATGCTTCGCGTCGGGCCGATGTAAAAACAAAGGGTAATCGCCGGTCTTCCTCCCGCCCCCTGTCCGTGTATCGAAATGCAGCCGCAAGGTGTTCGCTCTTTTCCCGAAGGGCGTTCGCCGTCTGGCTGTATTTTTCTTTTTCCAGAAGGGTACAGAATTCCAAGAGGTCCTGGGGAGAGAGGCTTTCTCCATACATCTGGCAAGCAGCATCCCACAGTTTATGCGCTTCATCCACCACAAGGATGCCATACTCTTTGAGCAGCGGATGAAACCCTTGCTGCCGGTGTTCTGCGTCTGCCAACAGGTAGTTGTGATTACAAATCTGGATCATACCTGTGCCCGTTTGTGCCTGCCGAAGATAAACATGGTAACGGCAGGTATCCTTTCTGGCACAAGTTTTCGGACATACTTTCGGCACACAGACCTGTCGTCTGTCAAATTCACTAAGGCCTGTTACGGTATCCAGATCGTAGTGAAGCATAAGCGACCGAAGCGCCGCCAGCTGCTTCGCATTTTTCTTTGTTCCCACGACAGCTTTCAAGCGTTGGGACAAACGCTCATCGCAAACGAACCGCTCTTTTCCTTTGCGCAGATGTGCAGTCAACGGTTCGTCGATAATTCCACCGGACAATAGCACATTTGATAAAAACGGAAGGTATTCTCCGATGATCGCATCCTGCAGCGCAACGCTGGAGGTAGAGATCACGATTGGCCGATTCAAGTGGAGGGAATACTTCCGAGTCAGGATGCAGGCGACCAGATATGCGTATGTTTTGCCAATGCCAACGCCCGCATCGCAGAGAGAAATTGTGTTATGAAGCAGACCGTCCAACATGTCGTGGCAGAGAAGAATCTGTTCCTTGCGCACAGTCAGACCACTTTCTGGCAGAATAGCCCGAAAGATCCTTTCAACTTCCGCATGTGCCTGCTCCGTTGTGTTGATCAGCATGGCTATGCTCCTTCCGAGTCAGCCGTTAACGACAAAGTAATGCAGCGCAGCTTGTCCACTGCGCTGCACGGATTCGCCGTCAACGACGGCAATTCTAAATGTAGGTTTAAGAAAAGATGTTCGCATCGTATTTGTTTCATCCCCCGACGCATGGGAGCCATGCAGGCGGGCTTTTGGTCGTAAAGCCCCTTCATCATGGCCTTCCAAGGGTCTTGCTGATTACAACCCAAGGTCAACCAGCCCATCTGACGTGTGGGCGAACATAAAAACGGCGCACTGTTCTCTGCCACGAGTGTCATGGCGAATGAGGCTGCCGTACCTCTTTCCGGGCAAAATAGATCGCTCCGACTACTGCAAAATAGCCTGTCCGCCCATGGTCGTACAAACCTTCTGCCATCATCATCTTGGCGCTTTTCCCGCTGTCGCTTTCTCTGGAGATTGCAGTGCTCCCGCATGGCTATGTATTTCTATTGTCAAGGTTCCGACCTGCCACGGTCAAGGGGAGCTAAAATCATCGAGGATAGATTGAACGATTTCTTTGCGTTCGTCTGTCAAGCTTTCCAATATCTGACGAAGCACCTCCGCCTGTGTGCAAGAGAGGCTTTCTCTTCTGTGCCGTTTGGGATTCAGAAGGTATATTCCTCCATTCCTTCCCGGTTCTGTACACACATCATAGTTCAGGGACAAAGCAACAATATCGTTATAAATTGTCTGCCGCGTAACCTGAAAGCGATCTGCCAATTCTCTTGCCTTGACTTTTTCTCCTTGGCGAAGGATTTCGACGATGGCTTCTCTGCGCCAATTTGCGTCCACATCCTTTCACCACCTCGCTCCTTGCTCCAACTTTATCGTACTAGGATAATGTCAAATATCCCTTTACATTTTTTCAAAATAATTTCGAGAGTATCGAAATCCTAAATTAGCCCAAAAACAAGCAATATAGTGCCTTCAAACACGCGCTATACATGGATTTCAGATGCAAAACAGGCATTGTACAATACATTTGAGGTGAGTTATAATGCCTGATTACCAGAAATCCCTGGGTGATACCGTGCGCAAAGCACGTCATAAAGCAAAACTGTCCCAATCCGAACTTGCGGAAATTCTGGGAATCGGTCTTCGTACAGTTGGCGATATTGAAAACTATCGCTCCAATCTAACAATGGAAACCTTATACCCGCTAATTAGAACCTTGAACATCGATCCGGTAGAAATCTTTTACCCAGAGCGCACCGATAGCACAAATGGTGCAGCAGCTGAATTAAAAGCTAAATTGACCACATGTACTGAAGATGAAGCTATCTTGCTGTATGAAATCTGCGATGCCGCGCTACGCACAGTGAGAAGTCCTAAAGCCTACTCCATTTACAAACAAAAATAACAGAGCCCGCACTTCTCCCATGGAAAAGTGCGGGCTCTGCGTTTAACGTCTGGCTCTTTACGGCTATTCTCTTATTACATACACTTTTTTGTTCACAACATTGATAAGGAATTCTCGCTTACATTTAGGGCAAAATAGCGGAAATTTCAACAACGTAGTATCCGTCCTCACTTTGACTCGTGTTCTACAATGGCATAAAGGGCATAATATCCACTCTTGACTTTTCTTTTGATCTACCAGCTTGTATCAACTCCTTTGACAACAGTCAGCAAGGAATTCACTACAATTTTGAATTTCATTGATTCCATAGTACAGTTTCAAAGGTTATTGAACTTTAAACTGTCGTTCTTGATATCTCAACCATTAACCCATTGATATTACGTTCATGCATATGAAAACAGCTGAATACGTAACAAAGTCGGTTTGTGGAACCGAAGAACGGCTGTTTCGTCTCCATTGAGCCGTCGGGTCATTTTCCAGCAGCCATTTTCATACATACCTTCTTCCACGCACAGCAGATCGGTGTGCGGCTTTGCTTCGCAGTTCGAAAAGGGTACAATAACGCAACCGCAGATAACAAAGAGGAACTCGTCTTCTGCCAATTCCAGTGCCATACACACACCGTCTTGCCGGGACAGCAGGTAATGCTCTGTGTCAACTATAAAGCCGAATTGTGCAAAGCGCATCGTCATCCGCTCCGGCTTTTCATGGATTACGGCTTGCAGTTTATCCGTACCGTAACGAGCAAGCAGCAGCGGCGCCAGCGAATCCATCGTCCGGGCATACCACGCATATTCCGCCGTGTCCTGCGTTGTGGTCAACAAAGGATCGTGGATATCGACGCCAAACAGTTCTCCAGCCATATCGCCAAAACCGGTTCCCATATCCTCAAAGCCAAAGGGAGAGTAACCAATTGCATGACAATGCCCGACAGCGTATACCAGTCGCGGCCCGGCGTGGCCGTGGGTTGCTGTTTCAGGGATAAAAAGCGGGTTCTCCCGCTTTTTGTATTGCTCGCAAACATCACAAAAATCATGCACATAGATGTCCGGCGCATATACGTCGATGGCCGGCGCAGCATACTGCCAAACCTCCATCATGCGTGCCACCGGGCCGCCGCTGGGATATTCGCCGGGTTTGTCTCCCTTGTCCAGCCAGCAGTTGACCGCCAGCGGCAGATCGTATTCTGCCAGTCCCTCCGCCGCCACATACTGCACAAAGCGTGCAATGTGATAGGCGCTGAAAACTTCCTCCGCTACCGTACCAAACACATCACTCCAACTTCCCGCGTCCGGCGCGGCTTTTACCGCGGTGCGCAGATCGGGTGCCATTTCGTCTGTATTATGCTTTAGGAAAGCGATCAGCCCCGGATCAACATCCGCAGCAAAGGCGGCGTCAGCGGCATCCGAGTGCTCCCGTGCCGCTCCCTGCAACCCTGTCTCGTTCTCCACCTGTACCATGTACACGGTCTTCTGTGTGCCATCAACTTCACGCAGATGAGCCATCAAGTGTGCAAAGGCGCGGGCATCCGCCTGCTGTGTGGCCGTGCACAGATAGGATAGCGTTGTATAAGGCATATCGTGGAACTGTTTGAGGCAAACCTTATTTGACCCTTTTTCCACCTCGGCGCGAGCAAAGCGACGGGTGTCGGCCTTGACCCATGCCGGAGCATAACCGCACTGCGCGTTCTTCCACGCGCCAAACCATAACAATACCAGCCGCTTGCCGTGGCTTCTTGCCCCATCCAGCAGCATATCCACTGCTGTAAAATCGTACTCCCCTTCCTGCGGTTCCAGCATTTCCCATGTGACTGGCGCCAGCACAGTGTTCAGGCACAATTCATCCGCCTTTTTCCAGACGGGAGCCATTGCCTCTGCACTGGAGGAATTGGAATTGTGGACCTCGCCGCCGATGATCAATAAAGGATCTGCCTGCCAATGTTTTCTGAAATGCTCCGTCATTCACAGCACGCCCCTTTCTCTAATATATTCCCTCTGGCGACCTGCAAAAGCGCCATCAGGTGTGACACGGCCAGCAGAAGCTGCTGACGGGTCAGGCGATTTTCTTTCAGACCGCGCAGAAGCTGCGCAATGACCGGCGGACCGCCCGGCATAACGATATCGTTTCCGGCCGCCACTGCGTCAGCGCCGTCCACCACGATATCCATATCGCCCCAGTCGGTCACCACCGCTCCAGAAAATCCCCACTCCTCCCGCAGAATGTGGGTGCAAAGATCCTGACTGCCGCCGGCAAACACGCCGTTGATTTTATTGAAGGATGTCATGATGCAGCGCACATTCGCCTGCCGCACCAGCATTTCAAAAGGCAGCAGATACAGCTCCCGCAGCGCACGCTCAGGAAGGATGGAGTCCACAGCATCCACACGGCGTTTGGCACTGCCGCGCCGGAAGGTTTCCTGCTCGTTGGCAGCCAAATGTTTAGGGCACACGAATACCCGGCCATTTTGCTGCACGCCCCGGGCAATTTCACAAGCACACACGCCCGTCAGGAGCGGATCCTCGGAGAAGTATTCAAAATTGCGGCCACACAGCGGATCACGGTGCAGATTCACAGCTGGCGCCAGCCAGATATTGACCCCCTGTTCCTCACATTCCGAAGCTACGGCACTGCCGAAAGCCTGCCAGAGTGACCGGTCGAAACTGCAGGCCAGCAGCATTTCGGTGGGCCAGGCCAGACCGCCCACCCCGGCGGGACCGTCTTTGTAAAAAATCGAATGGATCCCTGCCTGCGGGATGGCGGGAGAGACATACCCTTCAAAACCGGTAGGATGGTCATTCACCGTGAGCGGCGCACCGCTTTCGCTGTAAATGGTGGGAGGATCGCTACGGTCTCCCACCGCCGAGAAGGGTGTGCCCGCGCCGTAACCCACGCAAAGAGCAGCCAATTCCCTGTCTGAAAGAGTATTCAGTACCGGTGGAATCTCCGCTGTGACCGGAGCTGGTTTGGCAGGGGCGGGAAGATCGGCCGCACACAAGGTAATCGTTGGAAGGCCGGCAGATACCAGCTGCGCAGCAGTTTTGTTCGCTCCGGACAAAAACTTGAGCTTCTCCCGGTTGCAGGGCGCAAGACCCAACCGGTTATGACAGTGCTCTGTCACAATATCTTCCCGGACCAGCAGCCGGGCGACCGGTTTGTTCTCACGAGAAGAATTTCCCGCCCGCAAGAGATACTCTCCCGCCTCGATGACCCAGTTCGCCGTTTCTTCTTCATACGCAGCAAGTGCCCGCCAGGGGATGGAGATGGTGAGCGTTTCTTTTGCTCCGGGTTTCAGCAGGCTCGTCTTTGCGAAGCCTTTCAGCTCCTGCGAGGGACGTTCCACGCGAGCGGTTTCGGTACGGGACAAATATACCTGCACCACTTCTTTGCCTGACCGACACCCCGTATTGCAAACCCGCACCTGCAGCTGCAGGCCGGTCTCCGTTCGAACGACCTGCTCCATAAGCAGATCAAATGTGGTATAGGAAAGGCCATAGCCGAAAGGATACAGCACATCCTTGCCAAAGCTATCGAAATAGCGGTAGCCGTTGTAGATTCCCTCCTGATAAACGGTCACCGGGCTTTTGGCAAAATCCGTGCTGCCGTTTTCTGCTGCCGAGAGGCCGTACTTTTCATAGGAGCGAATGGCATCCAGATGGTCTTTGTCCCAGGAGAAATGCGCCGCGGAAGGATAATCTTCATACCTTCGGGCAATGGTAAAGGCCAGTTTGCCCGAGGGATTCACCTGCCCGCTGAGAATGCGCGCCACTGCTCCAGCTCCCTGTTCTCCGGGGATGCCAGCAAACAGAATCGCCTTTACGCTGGGATATTTCTCCATCCAGGAGAGATCAACAAGGCCGTTGGTGTTGAGCACCACAACCACACGAAGGAAATGGCGACAGACGGTGGCGACAAGTTTTTCTTCGCTGGCAGTCAAAAAATAGTCAGATTCCTTGTGGCGGTCGCATTCCTCTCCACCGGAATTGCGCCCCAATACCAGTAGGGCCGTGTCGGTTTTTTCGGCAGCCTGCTGCGCAAGGGTATCGGGGATCTCAAATTCCTCCACCGGCGGGCGGTACCGTCCAAAGATCTCATACATGATGCCGCTGTTGACCATCTCCGACACCTTGGTCCAGTCGAACTCATCCGCTTCGCTCACCGGTTCTCCAGCAAACTTGTACGCATAGAAACCTTTCAGCAGCGGTTCCGGCACAAGGCCTGTCTCCTCACAGGCTTCCAGCAATGTCTGGCACCCTGCCACATGAGCTCCGCCCGAACCGTTTCCCGAAAACAGAGTGCCTGTCTGCGCGCGGCCAAATACAGCGATCGTATCTCCGGAAGCCAAGGGGAGCACATCGTTTTCGTTTTTCAAAAGTACAATAGAATTTTCCGCCAGCCGTGCGGCCAGCGATTCCCGTTCGGTTTTGTTCATAGGTTACTCCTGTTCTGCCGGTTCCACTGCGACTCCGGCATAAAATGCGCGATGCGCGCCGTTGATCCAGCTGTCTTCGCAGATACGGAACGCCCCCTGCAAGCGAATATCCTCCGAAGAAGCACCGATCTCCACATCAATGTCGCCGGCCTCAACTTTCCAGTTCATTTGCCGATCAAGGAAGGCAGTCTGACTGGGATGTACAGCAAACTGGATGCGCTTTGCCTGTCCCGGCTGCAAGGTAACGCGGCAAAATCCCGCCAGCTCTTTTACCGGTCTCGTCACGCTGGAAAAGCGATCCCGCAGGTACAGCTGTACAACTTCATCCCCCGCGCACTCACCCGTATTGCGGACCGTACAGCTGATCTCAACGGTTTCTTCCGGCTGGACTCTTTCAGACGACAGGGTAAGATCTGAATACGCAAACTCCGTATAGGAAAGACCGTATCCGAAGTAATACCGCGGCGTATGGGGCAGGTCCACATAGTTGACAAAGCCGATGCTCTCCTGCCCATGCCACGCGGAACCGTTGGGATGATTGTAATATATGGGAAGCTGCCCGGCGTGATAGGCCACCGTGACGGGCAATTTGCCGCCCGGATTATAGTCTCCCAGCAATGCATCGGCCACCGCCTGCGCCCCATACTCAGCCGGGCTCCACGCCTCCAGGATTGCATCAAGGCAGGTATCCGCAGCGTCGCTGGAGATGGGACGCCCGTCAAAATGCACACCGATCAAAGGTTTGCCCAGTTTGGCCGCCGCACGCAGGAAGGCGTCCTGGCAAGGCGGCAGGTTGATGTTGCTGGCGTCGACCCCTTCGCCCATCGAGGCGATGGAGCAGGTACCGTGCTTGCCGCCCAGCGTCAAAATCACTGCATCCGCCTGGCGCACCGCCTCCAGCGCCTGAGCAAAGCCGCTTTCGTCTGCGCCGGCGATGGGATACCCGTAAGCATAGACTACCTCTGTGTCAGGCATGCGGGCGCGCAGTTCTTCCAGCAGGCTGCGGCAGCCGGGCTTTTGCCGGTGCAGAATTTCGTCGAACCGCTCGCCCTCGTCTGACTGAATCTTTGTGCCGGGCACAAAGCGTACATCGGCGGATCCGACCGCTGCGCCATTGCCTTCGACCCCTGCGATGGAGCTGGCCACAGCATAGATCGACTCCATCATGCACAGATGGGTGTAGCCGCCAAACATCTTCCGGGCACAATCCGCATGAGGGCCGATCACCGCCAGCTTTGCGGGACGGGACAGAGGTAAAACGCCGTTGTTTTTGAGCAACACCAAGGACTGCCGCGCTGCCTGCAGCGAAGCTTCCCCTGCACCTTCCATTGCAAACGCTCCGTGAAGCTCGGCGCCCTCCAGCGCAAAGGGATGTTCAAACAAACCCATGCGGAATTTCGCTTCCAGCACCCCCAGCACAGTCCTGTCCAGAACGGCCGGATCGGCGCGTCCGTCGCGGAACATCTGCGCCAATTCCTCTCCGTATCCCGCCGGGCGCGGCATCTCAATATCCATACCGGCCTGCATGGCCATCCAGCCCGTTTCCCCGAGGCTCTCACCGATCCTGTGCACGGTGTGCGCATTGCCGATTCCGCCGTAATCGCTTACACACAGCCCTGAAAAGCCCATGCGGTTGCGCAGCAGCTCCGTCAAGAGCCGATGCGAGACAGAGGCCGGTTCCCCGTCGATGGAATTATAACAGGGCATGATCCCCCGCAGATCTCCTTCCGTGATCGCCGCCTGGAAGGGTTTCGCATAGACTTCTTCCAACAGACGGGGCGGCGTATCGCTATGGGTACCGTGAATCCCCCCCTGGGAATTGTGGAAAGACACAAAATGTTTGGCTACACTCTCCGGGGTCCGTCCCCCTTCCTGTGTCGTCTGCACGCCGCGGGTGTAGGCAGCCCCCAGCGCGGCAGCCAGCGCCGGATCTTCGCCGTAGCTTTCACCCTGACGCCCCATTCGGGCATCCCGGGCAATATCCAGCACCGGTGCAAGGATGTGCGTGATTCCGCAGGCAGCTTCCTGCCGTGCCACCGCGCGGGCAATGCGTTCTTCCAGTTGAGGATCCCACCCGGCGCCCCGGGCCAGCCCGTCCGGAAAGCTGGTCGCCTCCTGGATGAACGCACCGCATAAACCTTCCATGTGGAAAATCGCCGGGATATGGTGGGGGCTGTTCTCCATTACACGGCGCTGCATAGCACGCTGCCAGGCGGCGGCCTCTTCCAGCGTTTGGATCCGCCGCATCTCCAGTGTACTCACCTCGCCCGCTCCCCAGGGCATTTCATCGCACCAAGTCTTTGCGTCGCCGTATTCATCCCCTAGAGGAAAGATACAGTTCAGCTGCGCCAGCTTTTCTTCCAAAGAAAGCTCTTTCAACAGGTCCTGTGCCCGTTCCTCGGGAGAACGGGCCGGATCCAGATATATCGATTGGTTCTGCATATTAATTCCTCTTTTCAAGTTTCCGGTGCGGAGTGTGCATTCAGCGCGCCAAGCACCATTTCATAAAGCGGACGGATCTGCGGCGCCGAACTGATACCTTCGGCCAGCGTCATGCGTTTGGCGTATTCGATCATCGGGTTGTTGACAAGCTCCGGCGCGTACTGGGCCAGCAGCTGCAGCCCCAATGGCTCCGCCATGATATCTCCCAGCGTGCAGTCCAGTGTAAACCGTAGCCCACGCAGATCGGTGGATGTGGGATATTCGTAAAGATAAGTTCCAGAACCCAGTTCCATGGCTTCCTCATCTGATTTTTCCGGCAGGTACAGCACGGCGCGGGTATTGGCCGGCACCGTGACCTCAACGCGGATGACGCCGCCGCGGCATACCCACCGGCTGACGATGCGGCCATATGGCGTCTCCAACTGACAATCCGCCTCCTCGATGCCGCGCACAAAGCGCGGCCGTATCACAAAGCGACGATAGCCGGCCTCCGTCTCGTTGATGCCGCCGATTTTGCGGTACATCCAGTCTCCGATGGCACCATTTGCATAGTGGTTCATCGAGTTAAGGCCCGGGTCCTGCATGGTGCCGTCCGGCAAAATAGCGTCCCACTTTTCCCACAGGGTCGTCGCGCCCTTGTTCACCGCGTACAGCCAGGAGGGCAGATCCTCACGCATAAAGAGCATGGCCGCTGCTTCATGGGCGCCGCCGTCAGACAGGGCGTGGCACAGATAGGGCGTACCCACAAACCCGGTGGTAAGATGGTTTTTGTGGTTTTCGATATTGGTGGTCAGCGCTTTGAGGATGCCGGGGCGATGTTTTTCCTCTGCCAACCCAAAATGCAGTGAGAGCACACAGCCCGTCTGGGTCTCGCTGACGATACGCCCGCGCGGGGTATAGTATTCCTGCCGGAAAGAGGCAAGCGTTTTGTCACGCAGCGCCGTGTACTGTTTGGCCTCAGTGACCTTACCCAGCACCTTGGCGGTTTCGGCTACCAGGCCGGTAACATAAATATAGTAAGCGTTGGCGACCAGGTAAACATCTGTAGCGCCTACGCTGCCTTCACCCCTCTCCCGGTCCAGAGCCAGCCAGTCGCCGTATTGATAGTTCGTCATCCATAGGCCGTTTTCGTTGGTATGGGCTGTGATGTAGTCCACCCATTGGTGCATGCAGGTCCAGTTTTCTTCCAGAATGCGCCGGTCACCGTAGGTGCGCCACGCGACCCAGGGGATGATAACGGCGGCGTCGCTCCATGCGGCGGAACTGAAGGTTCCCTGAATATCCGGCACGATGTGCGGCACGCCGTTTTCCAGCGAGGAGGCAGCGGACACGTCACGCATCCATTTGGTAAAAAAGAGTGCCGTCTCCCGATTGAAAGCAGCTGTCCAGGAGAAGACCTGGGCATCCCCCATCCAGCCCAGGCGTTCGTCACGCTGGGGGCAATCGGTGGGGATATCTACGAAATTGTCCCGCAGGCTCCAGCTGATATTCTGCTGCAGCCGATTCACTTTTTCGTTCGAACAATGGAAAAATCCCGTCTGTCGCATATCGCTGTGCAGCACACAGGCCTGGAACATTTCCGGCTTCAGTCCGTCCAGTCCTTCCACCTCTGCGTAGCGGAATCCACGGAATGTGAAATGGGGATGCAGCACCTGTTCTTCGCCGTTGAGGATAAAGACATCCTTGCTCTTGGCCTGCCGCAGGGTATCCGGATAGAAATTGCCTTCCCGGTCCAGCACCTCGGCGTGACGCAACGTCACCTTTTGTCCCTGCGCTCCCTTTACATGCAGTTCCACAAAACCGCTGAGGTTCTGGCCAAAATCCACGATCTGCCGGCCTGCCGGATCCTTAAAAATGCGCACTGGTTTCAACCGCTGGGTGATGCGTACCGGTTCGTTGACCTGCGGCGTCAACGTAGCGGGATCAAAGACTTCCGGCGATACAGCACACACCTGGCCCGCCTCAAAATCAGATGCGGTGGTGTCTACCGTCTCGCCCATGTAAAGTTCACTGTACCGGATTGCTCCGGTGCGCACCGTCCATTGGCCGTCAGCATCGGTGACCAGCGTTTCGCGGCGGCCATCTGCATACAGAATGTTCAGCTGCGCCCAGACGCCCACCCGGTCACCGTAGCGGTTAGGGATACAGTCCCAGCTCAGCGGCCCCTTATACCAGCCGTCTGCCACCGTCAGTTCCAGAGTATTTTCCGCTTCTGGACACAGTTGCTCCGTCACGTCGTAATACTGGTATTGCAGAATCTTATGGTAGTCCGTCCAGCCAGGCGCCAAGTATCCATCGCCGATCCGCCGCCCATTGAGTGATGCTTCATACACCCCGTGGGCAGTGACATAAAGGTGAGCCGTTTTGACAGAGCCACACAGCGCAAACCGCCGGATAAACACCGGACAAGCCGTCATCTCCGGGGGAAAATTGTGCGTGATCATTTTGGCCGTAAAGTGGCGAGGATCCAATACGCCGGTGGTGAAACTTGTTTTTGCCTCGGCAGTTTCACCATGGTTGTTCGTTACGAACAGCTGAACCGTGTACGTGGTCTCCTCCGCCAGCGGCGCGCCGGCATACTCCACCAGTACCGACTGGTCGCTTTCCCGCACGCCGCTGTCCCACACCATACCCTGCGGTCCTGTCACAACAAGCTTCCAGGACGTTTGCAGCGTATTTTTGTGTTCAGAATGGATCTTCCAGGAAAAACGCGGCCTGGATATCGCCAGCCCCTTGGGACTTTCCCGATATTCAAGGCGAAAATCTGACAGTTTCATCGCTCTACCCCTACATTTCAAAAGGCCGGCGTGCCGGAGTTCCCGGCACACCGGCCCACACTTTGTTCTTTTGGGTCGTTTTGTTTGTTCGTTAGGTCTCGTTGCCAGCAGCCTTTCTCGCCGCGACTTCTTCACGCATCTTCGGAAGTTTTGCTTCCAGATCAAAGCCACGGAAGATGAAGAACATCAGCAGGTTGATGACCACAGGCATGAAGTTGGAGAAGGCGTAGATGGACCAGGTCATGGAGGTGGTGGCCACCTCCAGTGTAGCGTCGTAACTGCCGAGAGTCAGGAAGATCATGAGTACCAGCGCGCCCAGGCCATTGCCCACCTTGTTGCCGAAGCCGATAGCACCACCGGACATCGCTACCATCTTGCGGTCATATTTCCATTCGTTGTAGTCCACGGTCATGGCGGTCAGCACACCGTACAGGCTCATCATGGGGATCTGCACAAAGCTGCCCAGCAGACTGGTGACTACATACATGATAAAGTTGGTCGGCGCCAAGCAGCGGATGCCGGCAAACAGGGCCGCCCCCAACAGGCTGACAGAAATGGTCTTTTGGACTCCGAGCTTCGAAATAATCGGCTGCGAGAGGGCAAATCCCGCCGCGGTGGCCAACAGCCCTGCTGCGCTGATGAGGCCGACCAGTGTCTCGTCGCCGAAGATCCAGCGGCAATAATAGGTGCCACCGGATGCGGCCACCGCATTGGTGATCGCAGTAATCAGGTTAAAGGCCAGTACGATTACCCAATACTTATTTTTGAACAGCATCGTCACGGCTTGCAGGAACGGAACAGGCGTCTCCTCTTCTTCCGCAGCCGCCACATCGTCTTCATAGTCGCAGGCGTACTTCGCTTTGCGGTTGTTGTTCCAGCAAATACCGAACAAAAGCAGCACCAGCAGCGCCAGCACCGCGCCGTACTTGATCCAGGCGTTCTGCGTACCGCCCAGCGCACTGGTAACCGGCACGGTGGCGATGGAGATAATCATGCCCGCACCATAGTTGCCCACCGCACGAATCAGGCCCATGCTGCCACGCTCTGCCAGGCTGCGGGTGCGCACCACCATGATTGCCGAGAAGGGCGTCGCAATAAATGTGTAGAACACGGCGGACAGCAGCAGGTTGGTCACAAGGACATAAATCACTGCTGGAAGCTGGCCGGCCTGAATAGGCACCGTAAACATCAGCAGCACAATGATTGCCGCCGGAATTGCCTGCGCTCCCATCCATTTGTTGTATTTGTGGTCGCCACCTTTGGAGTGGTCGATGATATGGCCGGCGATAACGTCTGTCAACGCATCAATCACCTTGGACACCGCCATGACAATACCGACGCTCAGCGTCGCGATACCGACCTTATCCGTGTAAAAATAGCTCAGCTGCCCCACCAGGTTTGCCATCAGGCCCAGCGCCATCTGACCGCTGAAATCCGCAAAATAGTCCCGCTTGCGCATCACCCGCCGGGCGCCAGCGCTGTCAAAGCGGTCTGCTGTCTTTGTTTGTGCCATATGTATCCTCCTGTCTGTTTTCCGTTGCCGGTTCACTTTCTGTATTCATATTACAGTCATTTCGCACAGAAGTATTTCTATATCGGGCATGAAATTGTAATTTTCTATATATATATATCAGTCAAACAGAACCACGACCTCATGCCTCTTTCCGTCCGCAAAGTCCGGCAGAAGTCCGTCAAGGCAAGATTTGCCATCCACAGTGACCGATGCGCTTCCCCGTTCCAGATGGCGGGGATTGCTGTAAACTATGTGGTATTCCGCACCGCGGAAATGTCGTATCACTTCAGCATGTTCCCAATGCGACGGGAAGCAAGGGGCAACGCGCAGCCCCGCATAGGTACGGTGCAGACCCAAAACCCCTTCGTACAATCCCATCAAACACCACGCAGATGTTCCAGTGGTCCAGGATTGATAGCTTCTGCCGAAATATCCAGAATGGGATGCGTAGCAGTTGGTGAACACATACGGCTCCGCTCCCGACCGCGCACTTGGATTTACCTCGCTGTCCGGCATGATTTTTTTCAATGTCTGCACCGCCTTATCCGCCCGGCCCATGCAACAATCCATCAAAATCTTAAAACCGGTGGCGTGGCAATAAACGCCGCCGTTTTCAAAGAGGCCCGGCAACATCCCAGACATGCGGCCCACGTGCGGGTCATACTGTGCATAAGGAGGATCGTTGAGTGGAAAACCAAAATCCCTCTCCATGCTGTCCACCGCCGCCAGCACCTTGGGCAACCGGTCTCCGTCAGCCACACCGCTGAGCACCGCCCAGGTTTGGGCATTCAGATAGATCTTGCTTCCCTGGCTGTCACGCACGCCCACATCGCCCTTTTTGCTCAGAGCCCGAGCATACCATTCACCGTCCCACGCGTACCGGTTGATGGCATTTTTCACCGTGTCATACTCTTGACGGCACCAGTCGGCAAAAACCGAATCCTGCCGCTTGTCAGCCAGGACGGCCAATTCTCTAAGCGCCAGACAGAACTGGTGAGAAAGCATGACCGATTCTGCTTCGGGATCGTCAGTGATATTAAGCGCATCGTTCCAGTCGGCAAAAAAAAGCTTCACAAGGCCATGGGCACCCTTGTCTCCTGCCAGACGTTCCGCTGCTGCCTGCACATGCCGCCAAACGGAGTCGCTGCCTCCATCCTGCCATTCCACCAGCTTGTCCAGTACGCCCAAGTCGCCGGTCTCCTTCACGAGTTCACATACAGCCCAGATGATCCAGAACGGCTGATCGGAGTAGCGGGTATCGTCATAGGGATACCAGGTCAACACCGCATGACCGTCCCGGAACTGATGACGGAGACATTCCAGTATCTCCTCCCGGGCTTTATCGGGCCGATAATTTAGCAGCGCCACCGCAATCTGTAGATTGTCTCGCACACCTTTTTTTCCTACTATGCAGAAGTCCACCTGTTTTTGCACCCATTGATTCATCAGGCGGTCAATCTTTTCATCGGGCGTCTGTACCTGTAAGCTGCTGTATTTTTCACGGCAGGCTCTTTGCGCTTGTTCAAACATTTGGCGAGTGAGTTCCTCAGACCGGTAGCGTTCCAACACCTGTTGCGCGTCCTTTCGGTCGGCGGCAATGCCGAATACCACCCGCATTTGATGCTCTTCGCCGGGGGCAAGTTCCCACTTGTTCTGCAGCACGCCGCCCGCAATGAACAGGGCGGCCTTGGAATTGGTACAGTCGCGCCCCTGCACGACCACGTCCGGTCTAGCAAACAAAGCAGTGGCCGAGGCATCCGGCTGGGTCAGGGTGTTGACCGAACCGCAGAACGCATTTAGGTCGCCATCAAAAGCCGCCACGGGATCGGTGCTGGCCAAGAAGCCATGATATAATCCATGCGGCGCAAAGGGATGAGCCGAGTCACAATAAACACCATTAAGCTGCTGATCAAAGGTGGTTTGTATACAGCGGTACATCTCGTAGTAACGCGGGTAGGAAAATCCCTCCAGCGCAAAGCTTACTGCAGAAAACAGGCTGATCCTGCGAGGCCGATCACTCTCATTGCGCAGCTTTACGCACCACACTTCATGATGGCCGGACTTCGGCACAAAAATTTCCCAGCTGCCGGCAATTCCGTTTTTCTTCGCCGCAAGCCGACTGAATCCAATGCCATGGCGGCACTCGTAGTCTTCCACCGGAGTATTCAGCGGCCCAAAGCCCAGATTCCAGCTCACATTGTCCTCATCGTCTCGCAGATAGAGATACCGGGCGCTGTCGCTGTTGATCTGGCACATATCTGCCCGCTCGCTCAGGTAGTAGCTGCGGCCATGGCCCAGCTGCGAAATCTGCGCACAGTATCGGTCCTCGTTCCACAAATAGTTATACCAATGACGGGGCGGGTCAGGACGCAAAACGCAGCAATCGTCCGCTTCGTCTGCAAATGTATAAAGAGGGTTCTGATTCGTCATGTTAACCTCCTCGCCTTATGCCTGCAGTATCAGATGATATTGAACGCTCGCAACGCTGCCATCCAGTGCAAAACAGATCTCGCCGGTCTGGCTCTCGTCCTCCATCACGGCGAGCGTATTGCCTTCGGTGTCCAAAATCTCCAGCCGCGCCCGACGCGCCTTGACAAGGATCTCGCCTTCCAGCGTCTCGACATACAATTTTCCGGCAAAGGTCACCGCCGTGAACGGAATTCCCATCAGTTCAGGGCCGGGGCCCATGGCAGTCTGATCCATACCGCTCTGTCCCATTGCGGTCAGAATAAACTCTTGCGTTTCCTCCAGCGGAGCTTCGTTTTTAGCGATTAGAGCCATCGAGATGCGTTCATTCTTTACCCGTGCTCGGACGGCCTCGCTCAGTACCACCGTATCTTCCGGTTTACCGCTGAAATAGCCGCAAGTGGGGGTACGCACCGCAAAACGGGCATGATCGGGGTCAAATACCAGCTCGCCTGTATCAGAAACCAACGCGCCGTCTACATAACCGGCATTCTCCGGCAGCAAATCCCATTTCCGCAGCGCCGTGGTGAAAAGTTCTGCCAGGTGGCGATAGTCTCCGCCCTCGGCAGTTGCTTGAATGTCGTCAAAAACCAGTGCTTGTTTGCCCCAATGAACACCAGGTTCCAGTTCTTCCGTCCCTTTGGCAGCCAAGGCCAGGCGCTGTTCCTCCGGATAACGGCGCTGAGCATCACGGAAACGCGACCACGCGTAGTACACCCCGTGCTGCGCCTCGCTCAGATCGGTACCGTTCAAGTATCCGGCGTTGACCGCCACATCCGCATTGCCCTTGTACGCGTCGCCGCCATCCAAAAAGACATTGCGCATCGAAGTCACATAGGGGAAGAAGGTCATGGGCATCGAGTGGAAGTTCGGAAGGGTACGCCAATCATTTTGGGTGTATACCACATCCACACAACGGCGGGCCTCCGAAACCAGGCCTTTGAGGAACATGGCGGACGCAAATCCCCACTGACAGATTACAGCGGGATCATTGTAGACATCAAAGACACTCCGGATTTCATCATCAGGCTGATCATCCGCATGTTCGGATGTGTGATGGTTGTACAGGATCAGCCCGTCCCAGTCATTCAGGCAGGCGTAGGCCGCCGTCTGTACAAGCGCGGTGGAATGGAAGGGGTGCAGCCCATATTCATTCCACTCGCTAAGTATGAACGGCTTTCCCTTGACGATGGCCACGGAAGCCAAACTCAGCAACGTGGTCGCCATCGCGCCGATCCCCCGCTGCATGGTCAGCGGATTGCTGGAAACGAGTTCAGCAGGTCCGGCGACCAGGTAGGTATCTCCCTGCACCGGGAGCAAAGGATGGTTGAAGTAGCTGTTATTCTCCATCAGGTCGCCGTCCGTATGCCCATAGACATCCGCGGCTCCGGCGATCAGGTTGCTGGTCACAATAGGCACCTTCACGCCCAGGGAACGCAAGTAATCCCGCATATCCTGGTAGAAGCGGCGATTCATCCAGGTGCCAAATTCCATAAAGTCTGCATACCGGGCCGGGCCTTCCGGGGCGTTCCAGTCACCGTTCGGGTCGTTGATCGGCTGATAAAAGCCGCCCTCAATTCCGCGAACTGTTCCGTCTGCAGGATCTTCCTCCTCACCCAACGCACAGCATCCATTCCAGGTCCATGCCTTGGCCAGCTTTTCCCGAGTGTGATACTTTGCCAGCAGGAAGTGGTTGAACCGCCGCTGTACTTCCTCTCGGTAGGGCTTCATCTCTTCGCCGGCATCTGCACCCATATTCCCCTTGATGGCCGTATCCTCATTGTTAATCTGCACCGTGATAACCGCCGGGTCATCCACCAGCGCGCGTCCGGTATAGGGATTCACATGGCATAGCACTGCTTTGGCGTATTCTTTTTGTAGCTCGATGAGGCGCTCATTGTACAGGCAGTACCGCTTGATGCAGGAGGGCGCACCACCCGGATATTCCAGCTCGTCCCCCTCTACGAACTGCCGGGCAACGATCAGATCGACATGCAGATAGATGCCCTTTTCTTCCAATTTTGCCACAAGATATTCAAAACGATCTAGCCCTTCGGGGCCAAACTGGCGGCTGGATCCCGACGGATAGTCCAGGAAGGGCGCTTCCTTGCAGCTGCTCCAACTGGCAGGCTCCTCACCAATGGGGGCATCCACTGCGTGCAGGCGGATCACATTGACCCCCATGCTGGCAAAATGTGCGGCCAGCTTTTCGGCGGTGGCATGATCAGGCGTATTGGAACGGGTAGCAATGTTAAAGCCAAAAAAACGCGCGCGCAATCCGTCCTCAAAGTAGAAGTGGCCGTTTTTTACCTTGACAAAGCCATGTTTTCCTGCTGGAGCATCCAGCAAATGCGAATAATCCAACGCGCCACGGCAAATTTGTGTCTTGCCGATACGGATATGCTTTTTCATAGAACCCTTCCTTTACCTGTTTTATTGCTTGTGTTTATGATCAGATCTGAGCGACCTTCTCCATTTGCGTTCATCATATCATGTATAGCTTTTCAATGATTGCAAAATCCTTTTTCAGATTGTAGAATAGAATACATAATTCACAGTTTTTTTCAATGCACGAACGCCAAAACCATAGAAATCACACATCATTACAGCTTGCCATCCGGGAGAGAATACACTATGACCTATTTGTATTTATGCCGTCATTTTTATTCCGCCACCAATATTCCCATCACGCTGACAAAGAACGGCGTGGCCGTATACAGTTCCTACAACGACATTGTTTCTTCCACGCCGAACTATATCCGCGAAATGTTCCCGCTCGAACAAAACCCTTGCTTTTGCGGAGATATTCCCGACACCATTTTTGGCCGCGTCCACATCGAAGGCAGCGATTATGATCTGTTTTTGGGACCTGTCTTCAGCATACCCATGGACACAGATCGCCTATATCAAATCAAGAAGCACCTATCGATGTCACAAGAAACATCTGAAACATTCCTGGACTTTTTGCGCTCTATTCCGCTGTTGACTCAGCATCAATTCGCTCACTACCTTGTTCTTTTGCACAGAGCTGTCAATGGTCAAGAGGTTGAGATCGAAACGCTTTTTCAAGAAAATGAGATTCAAACGAGCAATCGGCGGGAACAGCAACTGGAAAATCGCATATCCGACCTAGAAGAAGAAAACTTCCACAACTCCTATTACTTTGAACTAGAGCTCTATCAGCATATAAAAAATGGCGACGTAGAGAAGCTCAAGCGCTTTCTCGCCTCTTCCCATGTGCCGCTTCGGGAGGGACGAATGGCGGCCTCGCCCCTTCGTCACGCAAAGAATATTTTCATCGGATTTGTAACAAAGGTGGGCACAATGGCTGCAATCCCTGGCGGCTTGGATGTAGAAAAGACCTATCAGCTCATCGATTATTACATTTGCGAGTGCGAACAACTGGATCGGATCGAATACATTGACAAGCTTCAATACAGCATGATTCTGGATTTTTGTCAGCGCTGCCGCGAAGCCCATATTCCGGCCGGCATTTCCAGTGAGGTGTACCGCTGCATGATGTACATACGCAATCATACAAATGAGCCCATTTCCATTGAGTCCGCCTGTGCTCATGTCAACCGGAGCGCCTCGTACATGATGAAACATTTCAAAGCAGAACTCGGCATGGGCATGGGGGCCTACATTACGCAGTGCAAACTGGAAGAAGCACAAAGCCTGCTGGCTTACAGCGACAAAAGCCTAGCGGAAATCAGCAACTATCTGTGTTTTTCCAGTCAGCCCTACTTCCAGAATGTTTTCAAAAAGCAGTATGGCTTGACGCCGCTGGCCTACCGAAAACAATCGCAAAGCGGAAAAGTATGATGGGATTTTGCAACATTTATTTACCATACAACGAAAGCTACAGGCTCTCCGTGAACCGGAAGCTTTATAATTAACTCACTAGGAAAAAATACATTGCATCAGTGCGCTCCCCATTCACCCATACCTCGAAATGCAGGTGGTTGCCTGTTGAATTTCCTGTGCTGCCAACAAACCCGATCACCTCGCCCTGCTGTACTTGCTGACCGGGAGTCACGCAGATAGCCGAGCAGTGCGCATAAAGAGTCTCCAACCCGCCGCCGTGATCGATCTTGATGTGGTAACCGTAGCTGCCGCCCCAGGAGTCGATACCGTTGGCAATGGTCACTGTGCCGGCTGCAGCCGCCAGAATCTGGGTTCCGTTGGGGGCGGCGATGTCGGTGCCATTGTGGTATTCGATCTCCCCGGTGAATGGATCCTCCCGATAGCCAAAGGGAGACGAGATGGAGAAAGTCTGCGGCAAAGGCCAGGCCAGCGCACCGGTGGGAATCCAGTCTGTGTCAGGTATAATAATCTGCCCACCGCCGGACACAAGGCCGCCCAGCAGCTGTGCCCACAGATTTTGATTGTCCGGCTGCATCATCAGAGCTAAATACTCATTCTGACGGCTGTTGAAATGGTACTCCCCTGCCATTTCAGCAGCCGTTTTGTGCGTGATTGTAATAGTCAGTACCGTTTCGATGACGGTCTCAGTGGTGGTTTCCTCCTCCCCATCATCGTTGGTCGTGGTGACCTCCACCTCGTGGGATTCCGTGCGAGTCGAGTAATCCACATCGTTCATCTCCCACAGGATATCACGCAGGATGTCCACTTGGGCATCCGTAAGGGAAGCCACCTGCTCACCATCAGAAGCGCCTGATACCTTTGCAGAAAAGACAGCCAGCACTTCCTGCCAGTTGATCGAGAGATTGCCATCATTGGATGTCATCTCCTGCCGGTCGTGAGAGACAGACTCTGAGATCTGTTGCAGGTGATCCGCATACTCCTGGTTCAGATCCCTCACAGCCTGAGATACGCTGGTGCCGGAGCCGGTGGATTCCACGCCGAAGAAAATGCCATAGCTGGAGCCCATAACCAAAGCGATTAGGCAGATGAGCAGGATAATCACCACCGCAATCCAGCCACCGGCCAAAATCGCCGCAGCAAGACTCTGCATGGCTGCCACAGCCGCCTTTAGGGCTGCCATCGCCGCATGGGCGGCCGCCCGGATCCCTCGCACAGTTGCTTTGGCCGCCGCCTGCATTCGCTGGGTGATCTGCTGGGCCGTCTTCGCGGCTTTCTGGGCATTGGCGGCGGTCTGCTGCACGCCCTTGATTCCTTTCCCGCCCTGCTTAATGCTCTTGGCTGCATTGGCCTTGGGCTTGGCCGCAGGCTGCCGGCCCTTGATGGTTTTCTTCCCAGTCGGTCCTGCCGATGTGCCTTTTCGGGTGGCTCCTGTACTGGATTGTGACGTGCCGGAAGCCTGGTTTTTGATACGAGCCGCTTCCCGGCGCTCCTTGACCTTCCGGCCGACGAACTGTGTCAGTTTCCGGCCCCTATCATATGTGGTTTCCGCCCCCTTCTTGACTGTAGTCTCTGCACCGGACAACATCTGATCTCCCGCTGTGTTGGCAGACGTATTGTTGGAGGCTTCCTGCTGGCTGACAAAGGGCGTTCCCATCGTCTCACTCAAAACTTTATCCTTGGTATGGAGCCACATCTCCTTCATTGCGGTCTTGGGAATGGCCCCCACCTTATCAAAGGTGCGGGGCTGATTGGTTGTAGATTTTGTTTTTATTTCATTCAAATTCATTTCTCCTCTTGTATGGACACAGAAAACGGGCGCAGCTTTAGTTGCTGCGCCCGTTTCGTAATAACATATAGCCGACCAATTAGTTTTTTTCCCGCATGATAAATACTATCAAAGGCTCATATATAAAAGCGGATAAGGATTCCCCTGTTCATCATAGTCTGTTCTTTTATAAACTTGAAACCCCATGTGCTCATAAAATCCCTTGGCCAGCGGGTTCTGTTCATTGACAGCCAATTTATGAACAGCATAGTTCTTGATTCCATATTGCATCAGGCATTTTCCAAGCCCTTTACCTCTTTCCTCAGGTGAAATGAACAGCATTTCTAGTGTACCGTCCTCAATCCCCATAAAAGCCACCGGACAACCTCTGTCATCTACTGCAATCATCAAATGAGCAATCCCATTCAATGCCTGTGGTACATATTCTTTAATGCTTTTGATTTCACCATCTGTCAGAAACAAATGCGTTGCTCTTACGGAATCCTCCCAAACGACCAGCAATCGGTTTATTAAATCCGGTGTTCTTTCCTCTACTTCAATTATTTTCATTTTACCTTTTCCTCTGTGAAACATACTAACTTTGGGAGTCTCCTTTTGCTGTTTGCACTAGCTCCCGCTTATCCCCTCACATCAATCAAGGGAATTCTGCAGCAAAATTATATTATATTTACTTGTGTAAAACAACACCAGCTGATAATCCGTGAATCATATTACTACCCTCACTTCGTCTTCAACCGTGTAAGAAACGAAAACTTGGCTGCATAATTCATACATTTATTTTTCAGGAGGCCCTCGGCTGTTTGTTCTCTTATTCATCGTTCATTCTCTCTTTCGCTTTCTGGGGCACCCTTCTTGTTCCAGCCATTCATCGAGCGCATCAAAAAAGACCTGCCCAGTGAGAGGCAGGCCATGTGCGGCTCGTTCTTCTTCGAGCTTGAAACGGATGTCCAGTTGTCGGGCAGTGTAATCCGGTCGGAAGGGCTGCCAGGTATGTGCATCCATGTACAGGAGCTTCTGCCATAAATCCGGGCAATGAACACGCAGTTTCCGCAGTTCACTCAATGGCTGCAGCGGACAGCACCAGCAGGATACCCGCCGAAAAATGTCATATAGTCCGCCCCAGTCAAATCCTCGTGCTTTGCAATACCGCAGACAGTCTGCCTCTGTCATACCCCACTCCACAAGTGGGTATTGCAGATCCTTACAGCGATGGGCTTCGTCGGCGGCGATCCCCACATACTGTTCCAACTGGTATTGCCGGCGCAGCAGGCGAAGATGTTTGTTGATCACATGAGTCTTGAGCCGTCCGGTACACCAGCGGCAGGCATGGGAAGGCCAGCTGAGCCCCCGATCTGTTACCAGCTTTGCGTCCGGCTTGGCTGTGTACTCATAGAAATACTGCTCTGCCGTCAGCGGGGCTTTCAGCCGGGGGATAGGCCTGCCGATGGTTTGCTCCAGCCGGTCCAAGTGGTCATACATCTGCGGAAACTCCCATCCGGTATCGCAGCACAGAATCTCATCGATGGGACGTTTTTCTTCTACGAGACGAAGAAGCATCGCCGTCGAGTCCTTTCCGCCCGACAGCGATACAACAGTATAAACGGGTTTACTTTCTCTTGCGGCAACACCACTTCCTTCTCAAAACAGACAAATCACATCGCGCGGATGGCTTCATCCGGCTTTGTGGTCATGAGCTTGTACAATTGGGTATTCCGCGGGAAGCTGTTTTCGAAGGGGACGATGTTACCGGCACAGCGGATCAGGCCGCAGCCTGCGGCCACATTGGTGATGTACCCCATCTGTGCTTCTGAAATGTGCAGCAGTCGGGCTAGTTCCTCCCGGTCGGTGGGCGACTGATTCAACAGAATGAGGAACTCCGAGTTTGCCAGCATAAGTCGAGCGGTGTCGGAATTCAGGATCTCTTCCACATTCTGCGTCATCGCACTGGTGATACCGTTATATTTTCTGATTCGCTTCCAGAGCTTATAGAAGAAGTCAGCACTGTACTGGTAGCGGAACAGCAGATAGAACTCGTCGGCAAACACCCAGGTGGTCTTGCCACGCTTCCAGTTCTGGATGACCCGGTTGAAAATGGCATCCAGAGTCACCAGCATCCCCAGCGGCATCAGCTGTTCACCCAGTTCCCGGATATCGTAGGCAATGATCCGAGCTTTGGTATCCACATTGGTGGGCTGTGCAAAAGTGTTCAGACTGCCTGTGATGAACAGCTCTGCCGAAAGGGCCAGTCCTCTGGCTTCCGGCTCCGGCTGCTTCAGGAGGATCTGGTACAGATCCTTCAGCGTGGGCGTCTGACCGGTATAGCCCCCTGCCATGTACTCCCGGTACACCTCATAGGTGCAGCGGTCCAGGATGGATTTCTCCTTAGCGGACACTCCCTCCGACCCCACCAGCTGTTCGAACAGGGACAGCACAAACTGAGATTTCTCGATGAGCGGATTTCGGGCATCACCATAGGCTTTGTCCATGTCCAGGGCATTGATGTGGGTATCGGAGGCCGCCGACACCCGGATAACTTCGCCGCCCAGTGCCTCGGTGAGATAGCCAAACTCACTTTCCGGATCTAAAATCAGGATATCGTCATTGGTGGACAGGGCGATGCTCACGATTTCTTCTTTGGCACTGAAGGACTTGCCGCTTCCCGATACGCCCAGCCGAAAGCTGTTACCGTTGAGGAGTTTGCGTCGGTCGGCCACGATCATGTTCTTGCTGACTGCGTTCTGGCCATAGTAGATGCCGCCGTCCTGCATGATCTCCTGCGCACGGAAGGGAATGAACACAGCCGTGCTCTCCGTAGTCAGGGTGCGCAGTGCGGTGATCTTCCTCAGACCGTAGGGCAGGACAGTGTCCAGTCCATCTTTCTGCTGCCAGCGCAGGATGCTCATCTGGCACAGATGTTTGCGGGCGACCGTGAGAAGACTCTCCGTGTCGCTGTCCAGCTGTTCTTTGGTGTCAGCCAGATGTACCATGGTCACAAGGCCGAACATCATGCGCTGGTCCCGGTTGGTCAGGTCGCCCAGCATCTCCTTGGTCTCGGCCCGCTGCTGCTCAATGTCATAGGGCAGCATAGCGGAGAAATTATTGGCAGCGTTCTGCCGGCGCTGCCAGTTGGCGGCATTGGTCTCCACGCCCAGCAGCTTGTTCTGAACCTCGCGCACCGCCTCATCGGTGGGCACTGGCAGGATGTCAATGGACAGCATCAGGTCACGGTCCAGCTCGCAGAGCTCGGACACCATGCTGTCCTTGATGTAGCTGGCGTATCCTTGCAGGTAGAGCACCCGGCCCCAGCGGTCATTCAGCTTGAAGCAATCCGGCTGGAATTCCATGGAGTCCGGGCAGAGCCAATCCTTGAAGCTGTGACCCTGTTTCATCTGGGTCTTCAGGTCGAACTCAAACGCGGGCGGCTCCGCTCCCTTGAAGAAGTCCCGGAAGATTCGCAGGCGGGTCACCAGATCCAGTTCCTGCCCAATGGAGGACAGCTGGGCCAGATGAGTGAGCAGATCGGTGCCAACCCGGGAGAAGTAGGCACGAGCTTCCGCAATGTTTTTCTTGACCACGCTGATGGTGATATACCGCTCCTGCACCACACTGTTGCTGGTGCCGGTGACCTTGGAGAGCAGCATATCGTTGTACTCCTTACGGAAGTGGTCCAGCCCATCCTGCCGCATGGGAAGCAGCAGCGCCGCTTCGAACTCCGCCTTGTTGAGCCGCCGGTTGTTGATGGTGATCTTGGCGCTGGCGCCAGAGTCCAGTGCATTGAGCAGCTCGGAATAGTCCAGGAACATGGCTGTCTTGTCTTCCTTGCTGGCAATCTGGTAGTTGATGTCAGTGAACGAGAACGTCTTGGAGAACTGCGTCCCCACCTGAAAGATCCCGTCCGACCAGATGCGGCGGATGGGAATGGCGTCCTGCACCGAGTGGGGAATGCGGAACTTATCCCGTTCCGCCTTAGTCGCTTTGTTGAGAGTTTTGATAATAGGCATCCTCCTTTGCAGGTTTCGGGGCCGAAGTTTTTTCTCCAGCCGGTTTATTTCCGCCTCGCTTTTTCATCTTGCGGGACGGCTTCTTACCCTGTTCAATGGCAGGCTGCAGGGTCTGGTAGTACAGGCTGTCCGACCGGAAGACAAGACGCCGGGGCATGAGGATCTGGGATTTGAACCAGGCCCACAAAGTTTGCTCTGCCGTCATGCCGTGGTAGGTGAAAAAGCCGCAGACAGCGAACGGAGCTGCTCCCAGAATGCAGATCCAGCCTACACTCTCGGTGCCTACCAACGGGTCGAACAAAAAATAAAGCCCGACTGCGGCGCCCAGCGCCAGCAGCGAGCAAGTGAATTGTCGGGCCGAAAGTCCGAAGAAGATGGACTCCCGGTATTCCCGGATCTCTTTGGGGATTTTTACTTCGATACCGATTCCTCCCTTCTTTTACAGTCCCATCAGTTCCTTGATAATCCGGTCGCTCATTCGCACAGCGCCCACCAGCACCAACAGGTTGAAGATGAGCTCGCCCACATAGCTCCAAACAGCAGTTACCGCTGACACGTTAGGATCTACGGCAGGCGGGGCGGCCGCCATCACCGAAAAGATGATGCAGGCCAGTGCGATAACGGCACCTTCCAGACATACCCCCGCATAGCTGCGGAGGAAGTTCTTGCCCACATTGCTGGTAGGCTCCCCGGCAAAAGTGGAAAGCGGAATGGGCGCCAGAGCCGTGTACATGTAGAGCTTGAACATACGACTATATACCGTCAGGATCATCAGGAAAGACAGCACCGTAATGAACAGTCCGCCAATCAGAGTCACTGCCCAGAGAGGAATGGAATCCCAGAAGCCTACCTGGTTGATCTTGTCGATGATATCCTGCGGCAGAGTGGTTCCGCCTGCGCCTGATACGCCCGACTGAGTAATGATGGTTGAGACGATTCCCTGCACCACCGAGAGAACCGCCAGCATCAAATCAAGGCCATGCCCCACGGCAGCTTTGGCCAGCACAAAGCGGATGAACAGCTTGAACGCCTGCTCCGGGCGCTTGACCTCCACGAAGCTGCCGCAGGTCTTGACCACACCCACGGCGAAGAACAACACCAGCAGACCATACCCGATGGCCTGCAATGCTCCATGGATTCCCAGCATCACCTGCCAGATGCCACCGCCTTTGAATGTAGCCGGATCCTGCGTGAGCAGCGTCCAGATCTCCGCCAGCTTGTCATTCCAGGTTTGCAGGGCAGAGTTCAGATTGTCCACGATCCAGTTCGTACCGCATCGCCTCCCTCCTTGTATCTCTGCTGTTTCAAGGAGTACCGGTGATCAGGTCCAGAATTTCCTTGGTGAAGGTGATCACAAGACCGCCTGCCAAAGTGAGAAATCCCTGAGACCGCTGACTGGGATCGTGGCTCTGGAAGGACAGGCCGACCTGCACGATGCCCCAGCCCAGCAGAATCAGGCCAATGGCACGGATCAGGGAGAAGATGAAGGTGGACAGGTTGTTGACCACGGTGAGCGGGTCGGTGGCCGCGGCGAAGACGGTGGTGGAAAGGCAGACAGTACACACCACCACTGCAGCATAAACGGCAAAACTCATGCGGCCCTTTTTGCCCAGGCGCAGCGGTTCCGTGTTGTGGCTTTGGTCATGCATTTTAGAAAACAGTTTCAAATTTGTTCCTCCTTAAAATCAAAGAAAATCGTCGGGATCCAACAGTTCATAGTCCTCATAATGTTCCGGATCATAATCCAGATCATCGGCGGCATCACGAACTGCGGTGTAGTCGTAGGGCGGCGCACCGCCGTCCTCGGTCAGATGGATGTTGGGATGGTGCATCAGATCGTACTTGTCATCCAGCATGGGGCGCTCACCACGGACGAACAGGATACACTTCCGGTTGTCCAGCATGCGTACTTCATCCGGTGTTAGCAATTCACGGCCGGTCTGTTGATCGTTGACAGAGTAGCTTCCGTTCCGGCCTTTGGTATGGCCGTAGGTGTTTGTATCCAGCGTCTCCTTGCCCATGAGTTCGGACACATATTTGTGCGTTTCTTTCTCATTGCCCCCCAAGTACAGGAATTCGTCACATAAGCCCACAAGTGATTCCCACTGCTCTTTGAACAGGGCTTTCAATTGGGCCATGTTCTGGGCGATGTAGCTGCAAAAGATATTGCGGCTTCGCATGGTGGAAAGCCAGGGCAGAAAGTTGTCAGTAGGCAGGGCAATATTGGGGGCCTCGTCAATAAGCAGATGGACCGGCACCGGCAGCCTGCCCTTGTACTTGCGGTCGGCCACATAGTACAGGGTCTGGATGAGCTGACCGTAGATCATGCCAACCAGATAGTTGAGGGATTTGTCCGAGTCCGGCAGGCAGCAGAACAGCGCCACCTTTTTCTCCCCCATTTCTTCCAGATGCAGGTCATCCGTATAGGTAAGCCGTGCGATCTGAGGAAGATTGAACGCGGACAGCCGGACACCCACACTGATCAGGATGGATTTCAGGGTCTTGCCGGCCCCCATCTTGAAGATGTGGTATTGTTTCACAGCAATGCTTTCCGGATCCCGCATCTCCAGTCGCTCAAACAGAATATCCAGCGGGGACTCAAAGTCTTCGTCTTCTTCTCGCACCTCGGCAGCCGCCAGCATCTCCATGACCATGGCGAAGTTCTGCTCGTCCTTCGGCGCTTCGTGGATGAGGTACAGAACGAGAGCCTGCAGCAAAGCCGTTTCGGACTTGGTCCAGAACGGATCTGTGCTTTGGGAGCCGGGCGGAGTGGTGCTCTGGATGAGGGTCTCGATAAGCCGCAGCACGTCCTTGTCATCCCGCACATAAGCCAGAGGGTTATAACAGAAAGATGTATCCGGGCTGAGCAAATCGAATACCCGCACCTCATACCCGGCAACAATCAGGGCATTGCCTGTTTTGCGAAGGATCTCGGATTTGGGATCTGCCACGATCACTGAACACCCGCCGTCCGGCCCTGTTGTGCATTGCAGCACATTGGGGATGGCGTAGCTGCGGCTTTTGCCTGCACCGCTGCCGCCGATCACCAGCACGTTGGTATTGCGCTTATGGCGGTGGCCGTCCAGCCCCATCTGAAAGTGCTTGGTCAATATGAGGTTGCGGTACGGGTGCTGGCGGTCCCGGTATCGTTTGGCCGTCTGTACCACATTCCCCCAGCGGGCGGAGCCATGCTCCACCCCGCGCCGGTAGTTCTTTTGGCTGGTCGTAATGACCACGACAGCTGCCCCATACAAAAGCGTAAAGACAAACAAAAAGCGGACGGAATATTCCGTCCACCGAATTGCAAGCGGTTCATTCATGGCCTGCGAAAAGGCGCCGAGCACACCTACCAGATTCATTCCGGTCCGCCAGCTGCCCGCCGCCAGCAGTGCTGCCCACCACACGATAGGCAAAGGAAGCAGCCACACCCACCATGGGGCATGGCCGCGATTGGTCGTTTCTATGAATATCCCCTCCTATTCACACAAAAAGCCCCGAGCCGCCGGGATGATCCCAGACGGCTCGGGGCGATATAGTTTCATCAGCGCGCGGGTACACGCTTGTATTTGCTTTTCATCAGCCGGAGCATGAGCTTGTCCATGGCACCGCAGCCACGGTCTGCTGCAAGGTAGGTGTTGCGCAGCTCATTCATCACATAGAGGGCCAGATCGAACTCATCTTCTTTGAGAAACAGCCGGCCATCTTTGCAGGCATGTACCTTTTCGCCAAGAGACTGCGCCCGATCAGTCAATTCCGGACCTGAGGTCTCAAGGACCTGCAGCAGTGCCGCGATCAGCATGTTATGCTCAATATAATCAATTTTCAGAAACCGCTGTTTTTCCGCCATTTTGCTCTGCCTCCCTCTTGTGACGTATCTTTCTTTATCCTTACCATATCACAAAGGGAAGCGAAAAGCTATCCGGCAATTGAAAACAAACGGAAAACAATCGGCTCAACGGCTTTCCGACTGCTTTTCGGCTTTCGCCGCTTTGGGCGTCTTCCCTTTGTCTACCGAAAACTCGTCGGGTTGAATCGCCTGCTCCATCTCCCGAAACCCACGCTGTACCTCCCGGTTGATGGAATAAGCTGCCCGTTTCACATCACTGAGGAAAGCGCGCAGTTCCTGCGCATCCTTTCCGGCACAGGACTGGCATACCTTATCGAACTTGAAGCCGGAGGTATCCAAGCCAAACTTCTGTGCCACCACATAAGCGGCACAGTAACTCTGGGCTGCATACGCCTGGCGGTAATACCCTGAGCCCACCACATCAAAGGAGGCATGGGCCTGTTCGCGGGCAATGGCGCACAGAGTCGCCATCTCGTCCATGCCGTTTCGCACATAAATCGTGCGCTGCTTGGGCACATACTGCGCCTGCACTCCCTGGGGCAGCTGGTCCGACAACGCCAACGGAACCGGGCTGTTCTCGATCATGGCGGCGATCACTTCCTCCGGCAGATGCGGCTGAGCGGGATAAGGCTGCGGCCCCCGCGTCTGGCTGATGTCGAACGCCTTGAGGATCTCATAGCCGTTTGCCATCGTGCCGTCTTCCCGTTCATATTTGCTGTCTGCAAAGAAAGCGTACCCGGTTTCCCCGGTCCGCACCGATCGCCCTGCCTCTTTCCACTTTTCAAAGGTACGGGGATGGGTGATCTCCGGGTTCTGATCGTAGAGAATCAGCAGATTACGGGTGCTCTGCGGGGTGCATCGAGCCATGAAGTCGAGGAAGCCCTTCATGGCCGTATCGTCCCGGAACACTTCCTGCGCCTGTGCGTCCACTCTGGCCCACAGATCCTCACGTTCCGCCTTTTTCATAGCGGCGTATTCTTCCTTGGGCAGCCGCTGCCCATCAGGCTGCGATTCCTGCTGCTCCACTTCGCGGTTCTTGATCATCTTGGAAAGATCCATGCAAATTACCTGCCTTTCAATTTTTTCTTTTTCTTTCTGCGGTTACGACCGGGCGTTTTGTTCTGGCGCTGAGGCGGCTTCGCTTTTTCTTCCTTTTTCGCCGCCTGCTCCTTGCGGATGTTTTCCAGCTCCTGTTTCACCGAAGGTTTCTGTTCACCGCCGGATTCCCCGGAGGAGGAGCCGCTGCTGGGCGAGGAAGGCTCGGACGGACTCTTTTCCGCCGGGATTGCATCCGTTTGCTCCCGGCCAGGAGTAAAATTTTCCGGCTCCTGTTCCTTCTGTGCATCACCTTCCCCGGTGAAGTTAAACGCTTCTTCCGCTGCGCCGACCTCAAAGTCCACTGCACCATCGGGGGTCTGCACCGTCTGTGTCTCAGACGGCTGTTCACTGCCCGGTGCATTCTGCTCCGACCCTTTCTCACGCTGTTCTTTTCCGGGTTCCTCGAACCTGGCCTCACCCGACTGTGCCTTCACAAAGTCCAGTCCCATATTATCGAGGATTCGGTTGACCTTGGCTGCATCGTCGGCAAACACTACCAGCTCGATCTGGCCCGGGCGCTGTTTGTTGCGGATCGCAGTGTACAGCAGACCATGGTCTTTCGCCTCTTTGGCAAATTCTTTCATACGGTCTTCCGGCACTGTGAAGAACCTGAAGGGGCGGCGCTCTTTCAGCATCCGTACCAGCTTTGTTTTTCCTCGCACCTTCTGCTGGTCGTTCAGAACTGCATACACGAACAGGGCGAAATTCTTTGCTGCCAGACCAGACAGCTTGAGCACCATTTCGGTGCCTTCCAACGAAATTCGGACGATCTGGTCGGCGGGGTCACTGCCATAGTTCATCTCGTTTCACCTGCCTTTCAGCGTTCCATGCTGCGGTGGGGTTTGGGTTTTGTCTTCTCCGGCCCGGATACCTTGGAAAAGCAATCTTCACCGGGCACAAGGGACAGACCGGAGCCGTTGTCCCAGGCAACGCCGATCTGACCCATGTCATCCACATAGGTCACCGTTCCCTTTGTGCCGGGGGGAATCGGCGCATAGGGATCGTCCATGCGGTGCAGAACGATCCGTGTTCCTACCGGATATCTTTGGCGCAGGTTTTCCACCTGCTCACGTGACGGAATTCGATTCATTTGCTTATCTCCTTTGTGTTTTCTTTCTGTTCCTGTTCGCTGCGGGTTTCCCGTTCCACAGCTTCACGCTGTTCCCGCTCTTTCCGGGCTTCTTCGAGGCGCTGCTCGATGGCAAGGGAATGTTCCTCGATGTCCCGGCACAGCTTCGCTGTTCGCCTGATTTCTTTCAGTCTGGCTGTGATCTCCTGGATGCGGGGTGAATCCGGATCGCGGCGATACAGGCCGCGTCGCTCTTTCAGCAGTCTGTCAATCTCGCCCTCGGCTACACACCGCATTTCATTCAGCTGCCCTCGGTCCTGGATCTCGTTTTTGAGAATAAACTCCACTTGGGCAATGCGCTGGTCCAGTTTGCGGATGTCCTCCCTCACTGCATAGCTCATGTACACCGGTTTTGTGGGCAGCACTCCCACCTGAAACAGATAGATCACATACAGCTTCTGCAAACCGGTGACTTTGCGAGCCGGCCGCTCGCTGAGCAATGTGCGGAGTGCCGGCGGCAGTGGTCTCTCGTTCCCAGCCGGTGAGTTTCTCTCCGGGTACAGGATACGGCGGCGGATGGCTTCCGGGGTGTAGTTTTTGCCCAAGGTCTTGAAACGGACAGGCCGGGCTTTGCCTGGTGGCTGGAGGGTGATATATTTGCGGTTCAGCCGAAGAATGTAGCCCTTCCCTTCCAGAGCTCGGACGAACTGATTCCATGTGAGAACCTCATTCACTACTTGGTCGATGTCCTGCTGGATCGCAGTTTTCCAAGTTGGATGATTTTCCTGTTCGGCCAGCCATTGTGGATATGGCCGCCCTGCTGGTTCTGACCGGTTCGCCTCAATGACAGATAGTCCATGCTGTTTGCACAGCGCATCGGATATTGCCCGTACCTCGGTGTAATAGCTTCTGGCATTGCTGCGATACTTCTTCCCATCCTGGATCGCCACAGAATTCCAGACAATATGGTTGTGGATATGTCCGGTATTCAGATGAGTGCTGACCACCGCCTGATACCGGCCCTGAAGCAGCTGCCTGGCAAATTCCAGTCCGATCCGGTGGGCCAGTTCAGGGGTCACCTCCCCTGCCGCGAAACTCTGCACCAGATGAAACCCCTGCACCCCGCCGGTCTTATGCCACATTTCCTTGATCCGGCACATGTCCTCAAAAGCTGTTGCACAGGTACAGGCAATGGCCGACTCAAACAGATCCTGTTCTGTCTTGGCCCGGTTGAGGGCATAGTCCACCGCTTCTTCCAGCGATTTTGCATTCTGTCCTCGGGAGGTCTTTTTCTCATCCAGCACATACTCCACGCTGGCCTTCAGGCGGTGGACGGGGATAACGGACGTATACGCCATTTACCAGTTTTCCCTCACTTCCTTCCAGACTTCATGGGCAATGCGGGTCATTTCCTCCACACTGGCCGCATCTGCTTCGCCGTAGGTATTGGCAACGCGCGCCAGCTGATTGGCGTTGTTGCACAGACCCGCCACCTTACGCAGCAGGTCCGCATGGTGGGTACAGGGACGGGCGCGGAGCTGGGCGCCCATGATGAGGGTGCGCAGATATTCCTCCCTCGACTGTCCGCTCAGTTCCACCTGCGTTTCCAGATGTGCCAGTTCCTTTTTGTTCAGATGCAGAGGGACTACATGGTTTCGCTTTCTCAACGCTCATGCTCCCCTTTCTGTTTTTTCTGCTGCCTGGGCGGCTGAGCAGGATACTCATATTGCACCGGTACATCTCCTACCCGCACCATGCTGCAGTCCGGCACATGGGCCGCATACCGGGCGTAGGAGTACCCTTCTGCTTCCACCAGAATTCCTTCCCGGCTGTGTTCACCCTTGACCAGCAGGCAGTGCCAGCACGATTCGGAAGGATCGAACCACATATAGTTGCTGTTTTCAAACAGGAAAATCTGATCCTGCATGAAACCTTCTTTGCGGAAGATGGCGTATTCTGCATCCGAAAGGACAACCACCTTTTCCACCTGAAAGGCGGTACGGGTCTTCTGCATACCCGGTGATGCCGCACTTGCGGCCAACTCATCCACATCGCTGGCCTTCCGGCAAAACACGGCAAACTGCTTTTCTTCCAATTTCATCACCTCGCTTTGGCATTATGGCTGCGCGGGCAGCTGACGGGGGTTTGGGGTTCTCCCCAAAAGTGCGTTTGGATATCCAAACGCTATGCTTGCAAAATCAGTCACCCGCTGAGAAAAAAAGAGGAGGCATTTATTCGATGCCTGCGTCCTCCGCATCCTGGATCCTGGCGAGGCCGTCAAGGGTCGTACAGATCAGGTGCCGCTTCTCGGCAAAACCAATCTCCACCGACATATCGTGGCTGATCTCCTTGCCGCAGACCACCAGCATCCGGCAGCGGGCCAGCTTCTGCAAGGCAATGCTGTGCAGGTCCCGCAATTCATCGGAATTGCTCAACGCCAGGTACTGGGCATCATTCAGCGCCGGACAGATGGGCACATACCCCAATTCGTATACCTTACGGCAGTACCGTTTCAGAATGCGGGGGGCGGTCTGGGCAGAAGCGCAAATATACGCAAACGCTTTTTCCATTTCACTCAATCCTTTCCTTGGTCACATACAAAAAGAAAAGGGTGGCAATCCACCTGGATTACCACCCTCAGTTTCGTTCAGATTCTGGCGATCCAGGTGGATCGCCACGGCTTGTAGAAAAACCTGCTTTGGCGATCTGGCCCGCCTTCCATTTCCAGGTGTACAATTCCAGCCGTCCTCAATCTTCGGCACTCTTTACCAGCATTTTTATCACCCTGCACCATTACACCGCATTTTCACCCATCATACGAGAAAAGGGCCACCTTTTGGTGACCTTTTACGACAGGCTGTGGCCAACCTTTTCAGAATGGTCGGTCTTTTTTACTTGCGAACAAAAATAACGGCACAAGAAAGCAGCAACCGAACTGCCAAGCCGCTGTGCGGACCTTGACAGCGGCCGCTGCATATGCTATTCTAAAGAGGGAAACATATCGCGTCGTGATATATCGCGGCACGATTTATAGGAGGTGTGCCATGGCACAGAATACACCCATGACCGAGGCGATGTATTACCTGCTTCTGGCCCTTCTGCGCCCCGCGCACGGCTACCGGCTGATGCAGCAGGTCTCCGAAGCCAGCGCGGGCCGGGTCACAATGGGCGCGGGGACGATGTACGGCCTTCTGTCCAGGCTGGAAAAGGAGGGGTTGATCGAACTGCAGAAGCAGGACGAGCGGCGCAAGACCTACGCCCTGACGGATGCCGGGCGCGGGGCGCTGCGCACCGAGTACAGCCGCCTGCGGACGCTTGTGTCTGACGGAGAAACGATGGAGGTGAATCGGCTGTGAAACGAGTTTACAAAATCTCCCTGCCCACCTGGGCGATTGCCGAGCGGGAGGAGTATTATGCGCAGATGGCGGCGCGGGGGTTGTTGGTCCGCCGCTGCGGAATGTTCCTGACCCGCTTCGAGCGCGGCGAGCCGGTGCAACGAATCTACCGCCTGGATGCCGCGCCCCAGCGCAGCATGGAGCCGCCGGAGGAGCAGCGCCGCCTGTATGAGGAGGGCGGATGGAAGTTTGTGTGCAAAAGCGACTGGTTCAACCTGTACGCCGCCGCGCCCGGAACGACAGAGCTGCACACTGACCCCCAGTGGCAGAGCGAGACACTCACCCCCGTGCGGCGCAGCCTTCGCAACGACGTGATTGCAAAGGCGCTCTATGCCGTGTTCTGGCTGGTGACGCTGTTTGCGGGCAGGCTGGCATTTGGCCGGGATATGACGATCGGTGATGTGTTCTGCGTCGCCTTCGTGCAGCTGGGCTGGATTCTGCCGATGCTGCTGCTGTTTGTTCTGGCAATGGTCGCCTCGGTGACCGCGGCATTCGCGCATTTTTCTCGGTATCTGCGCTGCCTGCGTACCGGCAGGCGGCCGGAGAGCAGAAAGCTGCGCCGGAGCATCCTGCTGCGGCGTGCGGAGAGCGCGGTGACGGCGCTGCTTACGGCTGTGCTGATCGTCTCGTTCCTGTCGCTTCTGCCACGCTCCGCTCCGCTGGGCAGCGCCCCGGAAGACGAGCGCCTGATCCGTCTTGAGCAGCTTGAGCCGGATGTCCGGCCGTTTACGGGCACCGGCCTCGGCGGCATCGAGGGCGGCGCGGTGGATTTCTGCGCGTCGCCGCTTGCCTCGTTCCAGCTGGATTGCACCCAGCTGAGCGGCCCGGACGGCAGCATCCCCTCGCTGTTCCAGCACTACATCGAGCTCCGCGGCCCCGTCGGCGCAGAGGCCGCCGCTCGGGCCATGGCCAAGAGCAGCTTTTCGTACGATGCGGTTTCGGTGGAGGCAGACAAGCTTCCCGCCGGTTTGGATTTCGCCTTGATGAACAGCGAATATGACGGCGTTGTCGAGCTCTGCGCTGTGCACGGCAGACGCATTTTGATGGTGCAGTACATCGGCGGCAGTGCGTCTGTGGCGGATGTACTCGCCCTAGCGGCCCAAGTGCTGGAGGAATAAGGCGGCAAAGCCAAGGGCAGACTCTGCCAGCGTGTAGAAAAAGGCGCTCTCCTTTCTTATCGAAGGAGAGCGGTTGTGGGGGAGAACCATCAGAGGTCTCTCCCACTTGCAATATTCCCCCGTTTTTTCTGTGTGCAGCGCAGGAAAAACGGGGCCCAGACTATCGAAACGACTTTTTCGACAATCTATGGCAGTCCAGTTGAATCGCCACGGCTTTATTCTGTGGAGCCAGCCTCTGATTCCCGCGCTCCGAGCGCAAAACGGACGCGGTCGGACCCCAGCTTGTAGTAGGCGTCGGTGATCTCAATGCCCACCGCCTCGTAACCTTCCAGCACCGAAGCGAGCACCGTAGTGCCTGCCCCTGCGAAGGGGTCCAGAATGCGGCCGCCGGGCACACAGATCTGCACCACATCCCGCATGAGCGGCAGCGGCTTCTCCGTCACATGGATGCGGTTGGCCGGATTGCTGTAGCGAAAGACGCCGGGCAGGCAGCTCACGGGGCGATCCACAGGAAGCGGCCCCTTGGATGCCCACAGAGCAAATTCACTCTGCTGCCGGAACCGGCCACGCTGCGGGCGGCTGGTCTGCTTGTCCCACACGATCTGCCCGCGCCAGATCCAGTCGGCACGCTGCAGCGCATCCGAGAGGCAGGGTGCCATACGCCAGTCGATGAACACCACCAGCACCGCTCCCGGCTTACAGACCCGGTTGGCTTCGGTGAGCCATTCGGTGCACCAGTTCGTCCAGCTGCGCTGATCCTTCTGGTCGCCGGCAAAATCCGGCAGCGCCTTGTCCGGACTCATGCTGCTGTACTTCTGGTTGGTGGTGCGGTTCTTGGCCGTCTGGCTGGCGCCGCCGCTGGCATAGGGCGGGTCGGTGATAACCGCGTCAAACACCCCACTCTCAAAGGAGCGCATAAGGTTCAGCATATCGCCATGCAGAATGGTCCATCCGTCGCCGCCGCTGTGCTCGATGGTCAGTTTTGCGTTTTCTTTCATGATCAGATTCAGTTCATTGGTTTTACTCAGAGGCATCTTCCTTTCTGTTATCGCTCCACCCCGGAGCGTTTTTTCTGTTTTGTTTTTGAATTCGGATTCTGCGGAACACCATTCAACCGCTGATACGTGCGCTCCACAGTCACCTTATCCTGTTGGACAACAAAGACGTCATGGGTAGGATTATCAATGGTAACGCCCGGCAGGATCACCGCGGCATCCTTCACCTTCACGGCACCGGTCACATCGCCGTACACGCTGGCATGCCCTTCGACAAGAGGGGCTTCACCCGACTCCATGCTGGCCACAATCTCCGCTGTACCGGCCACATGGGCATGTCCTCTAACCATCCCCGCCATCAAAATCGCACGGTCGTCAATGACTGCGTTGTCACGGACAGTGACGGTTCCGGCCACAAAAGCAGAGCCCCGAACGACCACCGAGTCGGCAATGATGGCCTGATGGTCTACCAGACATCCTTCACAGGCGATGGCGTTGTCGAAGATCCAGCAGACATCCTCCTGGCTCAGGTTTTCCTCACTCTGAACATATCCGCCCAAATCACCGGGACGCACACCGGGACGAAATTCCGTCAGTGCCCGAATTCGGTGAAGCCACGGGTATCTGGGATGGGCGATCTCACTGATCTCATATTTCTTGTTCAGCGTGCCTCCTCCTTTCTGCGCTGTCTGGTCTTGGTCAACCTTTCCCTGTGGGCATCCGTGCCTGCCGTATAGATGGTGTCGCACAGCAGATTGCCAATGGCGGCATGGTCGTTCTCCCAGCGTTCATAGATGTAAGCCAGCGGATTCTCCTGGTCCAGCAGCGCACGGATCTGCTGCTTGTCCAAAAAGGTGCTTTCCAGACGGACGGCCAGTTCGCTCTTGATCACGAGCTCATAAGCGTTATCCACCACTTCCTGTGCGCCGTGGCTCATGAGCTCCCGGGTATACCGCGCCAGCTCCGCATCCACCTTTGCCTGCAGCAGATCATAATTCGATACAGCCATTTTCATCACCTTTCCTGCTGATCTTTTTTGGGGCGTGGCGCAGCGTCACCCTTTTCGGGTGCAGACAACTCGGTCTGGACATACTCGCTGATGATCCCCAGCGCCTTGTAATAATCGCCACTGTCCTGCACACGGTGGAACATTTCCTCGGCCTGTTTGCCCTGGCCATTCTGGCGAAGAAGCCGTTTGGCCCGCCCCAGGATGGAGAAGATATTTCCGTCCTGACCGACCAGCTTCATCTTGGGCTTGTGCGCCTGCCGCGGTACGGCAGGCCCCTGACCGGGCAGGGTATCCAGAACAACGGGGCAGCGCTGATCCGGCTGCCAAAAGTGAACATTCAAAATGCCGTCGGTAACCGGAATGTCCCGCTGCTCAAAACCCTCGCCCCAGCCGTCGGAGTACTGGCCGGAGATATAGTCGAACAGGGCGTTCCAGTCCCGTTCGCTCAGTTCCTGCCTGAGCTCCACAACAGCGCAGCCGCACAGCTTCCCCTCGTAGACCACCACGTCAGGTTCGATGCGCAGCACGTTCTCCCGCAGGCGGGGCAGGGAACTGTCGATGTAGGGCGCAAGATTGCCGCCGTCGTCCAGCTGTTCCCTCTCCTTTTCGATGTACTCCCGGATGCTCCCTTCGTAGTCGGTCAGATCACGCCCGTTCAGTTCCGCGTAATCGTCTTCGCCGTACTCACTGTCCATATTCTCCACGACCAGTTCCGCCGTGAGATCGGTGAGCACATAGGCTTTCACAGTTTCTTTGCTCATTTTTCTCCTTTCAGCGAGAGAGGGCCGCCCGCTGCCGGGTGGCCCTCTCCTTGCTTTTCTCCTGTGCCAGATCTCCGTAATCCGCCCCTTCCCGTTCGGGCAGGTTCATAATGATCCGGTATTTCCCTTCGTACCTTTGACGGATACGCTCCGCTGCCCAGCGCCCCGCATGATCGTTGTTGGTGCAGATCTCGATTTCACAAATGTGCGGATGCCGTTCCAGAAAAGCGGTCAATGCCACCGGTTTCTTGCCTGCGGTATCCGTTTCGATGCCCTCTTTCGGAGCATAGATCCCGCCCAGGGACAGGCGGTATTTGTCCCTGGTCTGTTCAAGCGTCAGGTGGGCAAGCACCTCAATGGCCGCTTCATAAACAGCCACCCGCCGGCTCTCTCGCTGCGGAGGCAGGCAGAAGCTGTACCGCTTATCACTGCCGGCTACCTCGGCGCGAAATCCCTGTGCAGCTTTGGTAAACGTCCCGCGCAGAAACGCATATTTCGCCACGCCTGCCTCATCCCGCCCCACAAACACAGCATTGTGGAACCGGGCGCTCTCGTACAGGACACCGGCGCGGATGCAGTCATTGATGATCTGCCGGTCGATGCCCCGGTGCAGCAGGTAGGCATACACCCGCCGATTGTCCGGAGCCGCTTCAGGCAAAGCGAACACTTTTGGTTTTGGCATCTGCCGCGGCACCGGGGTAGGACGGACTTTCGTGGGGGTCTGCTCCAGCAAAAGCAGGACCGCTTCCGTAAAGCGCATCCCCTCCACATGGATGAGATAGTCCAGCGCGCTCTTTCCGCCGATATCCCGGCTCTTCCAATGCCAGAGGCTGGTCTCGCCGCTGATCTTGAAGCTGTCGTGGCTTTGCAGCTGATACTCGCCCCTGCACTGGCTGGGCACAATATCGTCCGGCCGGTACTGCAGCAGAAAATCAATGGCGCGGATCTGCTTGGCCGCGCGGATCTGCTCTTGGGTCACACCCGGCATACTGTATCACCCCTCATTCCACAGCGTCCCGCAGCGCCTTGGCCTTATCGGTTCGTTCCCACGCAAAGCCGGGACGGCCAAAGTGGCCGTAGGCCGCTGTGCGGGCGTAGATGGGTTTAAGCAGATCCAGCTGCCGGATGATGGCCGCAGGGGTCAGACCGAACACCAACTTGACAGCATCTTCCAGACAGTCATCGGCACAGAGGGTGCCTGTGCCGAAGGTATCCACCGACACCATGACCGGCTCGGCCTTGCCGATGGCGTAGGCCAGCGTCACCTTACACCGGCTTGCAAGGCCCGCTGCCACGATATTCTTGGCGATATACCGGGCCATGTACGCGCCGCTGCGGTCCACCTTGGTGGGATCCTTGCCGGAAAAAGCACCACCCCCATGGGGTGCAAACACGCCATAGCTGTCCACCATGAGCTTGCGGCCGGTCAGACCGGTATCCGCTTCAGGCCCACCAAAGACAAAGCGACCGGAAGGGTTCACAAGGATCTTGGTGTCCTCATCGGGCGGGAAATCATGCAGGGCCGGAGCCAGGACTTTATCGGTCAGCTGCCAGAACAGTTCATCCTGTTCCATGGCCGGACTGTGCTGCGCCGAGATCACCACCGTGTCCAGACGCAAGGGCTTGCCGTCCTCATCATACTCCACGGTGACCTGGGTTTTGCCGTCCGGGCGCAGGCCCTGAATGAGTCCGGCTTTACGAACAGACGAAAGGGTCAGCGCCAGCCGGTTGGCCAACACCACGGGAAGCGGCAGCATTTCGGGGGTCTCGCTGCAGGCGAAGCCTACCATGACGCCCTGATCGCCAGCACCCAGTTCACCCGTCCCGATCACCTCTCTTTCTTCCAGCGGGTTGTCTACCCCAGCCGCGATGTCCGGGCTTTGCCGGTGAAACAGCAGGTCAATGGTGAGGCCACGGGTCGAGTAGCCGATATCGTGCATCAGAGACTCGATGATTGCAGGAACATGAGGCACATGGTGACTGGTAATTTCCCCGGCAACCACGATATGGCCGCGGGTCGCCAGAACTTCGCAGGCCACACGGGACAGCGGGTCATGGGCGAGGCAATCATCCAGCACGCTGTCTGCGATCTGGTCGCACAGTTTGTCGGGATGACCTTCCGTCACAGATTCAGCCGTAAAGAAGCGTTCCATTCTCACATCCTCCTTTATCGCTCTTTGTTACCACGCTGCTGGTCGCGCGGTTTGAGCTTTCCGTTCTCGTCGTACCGGTCAGGTCGTGCTGCCGGGATCGCCCAGCTGATCATCGCGCCGCACATCATTGCCGCCTGCTGCGCTTTGGAAACACCAAGGATCTGATTGAGACTGTCCGCATACTCTCCGGCACCCATCCCTTCCGGGATGTGCTCGATGGGCCAATAGCCGGACTGCCCGCGTTTCGTCAGCATAACCATATTGAGTTCCGGCAGCGCACAAAAACACAACTCCGGCAGATTATGTCTGAGCTCATACGTTTTCTTGAGCCCTTCCGGTGCCCCCTCCAAGGCAGGATTGTCATACGCCAGCCGAATCAGACCATCCTTATACGGCACGAACAGTTCCGGCTGCAAAAACATCTTCTTGTACTTGTCAGCCTGTTCATCGGTCAGACTGCAGAAGTTCTCGCCCTCGATCCCGCACACAAAAAACGGTCCTGCAATCGGACCGTAATCCGGAACTTCTCTGTTCAGAGGCATGCCGTTGATCAGGCCCTCGTCATTGCAGACAACACAGGCCATATCCTTCCAGGGATAGGCACAATCGATCAGACCGCCGACTGCCTTCTGCAGCGATTCCAGGCCGGTATCCAGTTCTTCGATTCGGGCATACTGGCCCGGTTTTACCATAACAACTTTCATTCGCACTCACTCCAATCCCAGCGAAAAAGGTTTCAGGCTGTTTGTGATTTCCTCATAAGAGTTGAACGTCACGGTGCAGCCCAGCAGATAAGAAACAGCCTCGCCCCATTCCTTGAGCGGATACTGTTCTTTGTGTTTCATGAGGTACAAGTCACGCAGTGCTGCCCATTTCAGATGCGGTACAAGGCGGAGGCTGGAAATAAATGCGTGATTCTGTTCCGCCAGCCTATCCAGCAGACCTTGCTTCAATGAATTCCTCCCTTCATAAAGGAAGGCGGGGTGCCTGCACACCCCGCCGATTGCAGATTTAATCTTGTTCGATTGCCACAACCACTGTGCGCGCGCCGTCCCAATCATAAGCACAGGTCACCAGCGTCAACAGGCGATCCTGCTTCTGGGGAACGATTTCTGTCCCCGCCAGCATACTGCCGGCAAAGGACAGAAAATCTTCCTCTCCGGCAAACTGCGTCCTGTTGAACAGGAGCTGCGTCGTGTCAGTGGTCATTGCGGTCAAAATCCGGTATTCATGCGTCCCCTCTGCCGTTTGCAGGACAGCGATGGGATGAGCTTGCCGGAACTCCGGATCCGCCATCTTTTTCAAGACAGCGAACATGGTCCCGTCGTTCATGTTGTGGCCGAATATCACCAGATTCCGGCTGTCAGCTGTGCAGTCATACTGAAAGAACAGACTGCCGGACATCCGCCACTTCATGTCGTAGTTTCGCCGGAGATACTTTTCCGGGTCTTCGGCACTGCTTTGCAATACAGGATAATCCACAACTGTGCCGGGAATGGTGAGCCATCCCTTCACGTCCGGATACCTGGCCTGCAGAGTCTCGAAGTCCAGCTGGGTTTCTTCTTTCCCAGCCGGTCCATCCCCGGAGAGGTCATCTTCGGGGATGGTGGTAAACTGAGCTTTCAGGTCCTGTGCTTCCGCTGCTGTCAGCCGGGGCTGGAAGGCAAACAGCCAGACCAGCCCCAGCAGGCAGATACACAGAGTACCGATCAGGAAGCCCTTAGCAAAGTAGCGCATCAGGATTCCTCGTCCTCATCGTGGGTGCCGCTGCGTTTGAAGATCAGCAGCAGACCGCCGGCAGACAGTGCCGCAATAACGCCCAGCGTGATCCACAGCCAGTTCATATCGCCGGTCTGCGGAACAGTGGGAGTCGGAGGCACAGGAGTGGGAGTCGGAGGTTCCGGCTTTTCCGGGGTGGGAGCAGGCGCATCCCGCATGACCACAGTCCCGTCTTCCATCAAAGTCCAGTGATCGAAGATCAGCCAGTCTTTGTCCGTGCAGACATACACATCGTTTTCCGGCAACAGGTTGCCATCCTCATCCTGCCGCTGAACCAGCTTGAAGCGGATACTTTCTGCCTTGGCAAAGCCGTTCGGGGCAATGGTTTCCACCAGCGTATAGACCTTGTTCAGTTCCAGGCCGCGGATCTCGACCGGCTTATCGCCGCTGACCCACTGGCGCACAACAGCACCATTCTCATCCTGGATCGTCAGGGTCGCACCGGGCAGTTCCTCGTCGCCGGTGAGCTGCCGCTTGCTGATGAACACGCTGGTCCCTTCATTCTTGAGCTCGCTTTCCAGCACTTGGACTTTGGCCCCGGTGTAGGTAAAGGTGAACTCCATCGGCTCATCATTTAGGAAGTAGCCGGTGGGTGCTCGCAGTTCACGAATGATGTACCGTCCGCTGTTCTGCTCGTCCACCTCGCCATAGCGCGCATCCTGCATGGGCAGGTCGCAATCGAACACGACTGTGCCGTCCTCTCCCGTGGGGGCAGAGGTCGCCAACAGATCACCGGCTCGGAACAGGCGGTCGCCGTCAGCGTTATAGATGTCATCCTGCGTATACAGGTTGAACACCGCACCAGCCAGAGCCGCGCCGGTCTTCTCGTCCAGCTTAATGACCTTGACCTGCGCTTTTTCTCGCTTGTTGTGGAACTTCAAGACCTGCTGTTCGGTGAACTCAGCAGTAGCATCTTCCGCATTGACGATCTCAAACTCACTGGTGACAGCATTGCCGTTCTCATCGATGGCGGTAATGCTCTTGGCCATGACCACACTGTTGGTCTGCTCATCCCACTGGAATGTCACATCGTAACTCTGCTTGGTGCCGGTAAAACCGTAGGGAGGTTTGGTCTCTTCTACATGATAGGAGCCCAGAGGCAGCGTCACGGTGACCTCGCCAATCGTACCGTCGTGGATCACACTGAGGAAATCGTAAGTAGCCTGGGTGCGACCAGGACGGAACACTGCAATATCGCTGGTGCCGTCGCCGGTAGCGACCACTGCCACCACATCACCCTTGGCATACCACAAGCAACGATTGCCATCAGCGTCGGTCTGGCGGTCCTGGGTATAGATGTTCTCGTTGGCCGTGATGGTGTACTGAGCTTCTGCCAGCGGGCGTTCCTCCCAAGTGAAGTTGCCGGGCCATGCTTCGCCGGAGAACCAGGGATCGAGGATATCCAGACTCCAGTCCTGTTCCCAGTCGGTCAGGACTTCACCTGTCTTGCGGATGGTGAGTTTGCCGAGGGTCTCATGGTTGATATACTCCTGAGTCAGGATATACTCGTCCATGCCATTAACTGCATTACCAATCACTTCCCAGGCAGAGTCGGAAGAGATTTCAAACTGAACCGTATAGGCTTCATCGTTGAAGAAGCCGTTGGGGCCTTCCAGCTCTACGACCTCGTACCGGCCCAAGGGCAGTTTTTCGGGGGTCTTCATCCGGCCCTCGCTGTCGGTATAGAATACATTGGTTTTTTCGGTCGGATCACCGCTGCTGGGATCGACCATGGACAGGCGTTCCTTTGTGCCGTCCTCGTGGATCATATAGATGGCGAAAGAGGTATTGGCCAGCTTGACAGCCTTGCCGGTCTCGGCGTCCACCTTGATCAGCTTCAGGTAGCCCTCCATCTCCTCATCCAAGATGTTGTAGGTCACATAGCTGTTACTAGGCTCTGTTACACTACCACTAGGCTGGCAGAAGATGCTCTGGGGCGTGTCGCTGTCCACCGTAAAGCCAAAGGGATCACACTGGAACACATCCTTGGGAATGGTGGTCTCAACGACAAGGTACTGGCCATAGGGCAGGCCGGTCACCCGGAATACGCCCTCCTCATTGGTGAAAAGCTCGCTTAGGCGATACTCGTTGGTCGTGCCGGTGGGCACCCAGCCGAGGCCGCTGCCGTTGGCATAATCGCCCGCCTCGGTCAGAGTCGCGTTATAAGCGTACACCAGATCGGCGTCGCTCTCGAACATCCGGGCGATTGCCTGGGCTTCGCCAGTGAAATCATATTTCAGAGTGTCGGGGTCGTAGTTGTCCTTGCGGTAGGCATCCAGCACACTTTGGACATTGTAGCTGCCGTCCGGGTTACGGGTGAACTGGTCCGCCTTGCTCAGATCGGGGATGCGGTAGACGGTAAAACCAGCGCCTTCCAGCTTGGGAGCGGGACTTGCGGGACCGGTGGTGCTCACCAGCTTGCGCAGCTCGAAGCCCCCCTTCAGAACAGCATCCAGACTCTGCTCGCCTTCACGAACTACATAGCCGGATTCATCGCCATAGGACAGGGTTTCATAGTGGTTGATCTCATCGCAGAGGTAACCTTCGGCGTAGCTCAGATAGTAGCCGTCGTAGGTTTTGAAGCCTTCCGGAGATCGTCCTTCAGCAACGGCGGAATACTGGTTTTTATAAACGTAGTCGGTGTATTCGCCGTAATACTGTTCCAGCGGAGAGTATTCCCCGGTGGGTTCCAGTTTGCGGTTCAATTCAGGATACTGACCGGTGACATAGAACTTGCTGTTGGTATCCACGGGCAGCACAAGACCAGTAGCCCGCTCCACCAGATAGTACCTGCCGAGATAGAGATTGCTGAACACCAGCAGCCCGTCTTTGATCTCGGCGCTGGCCACCAGATGGTCTTTGGAGAGAATGGGCAGATAGCTGCCATCCCAGCCGCTGTTGGTGCGTACCGTGGTATGCCAGATGGGGGTTCCATCCTCATAGGTGATCTTGCTGTAATCAACCACACCGCTCACTCCATCGGGATGGAGAATATCCTCAGCGGCATAAAGGTCGTACACGGCCCCTTCGATGCTTGCTTCGCCATGAGACGCAGTTCTGGGCACTTCCCAGTCCTCACCATTTTCGGACATCGGTGTGGGGCGCAGCTGATCCAAATCGGATTTCGCCAGGATGATCTCGCCCAGAACTCGATCATTTTGGAACACATTGTCCTGGGGAATCATGGTGTAGCTGTCTTCGTTGTTTGCGAGGCCGGTGCTGTCGGTCACATAGGTGCGGCCAGCATCCTGCGGCTGATCATAAATGGTTACGGTTGCTTCTCGTCCGCCGAAGATCAGCTTTGTGCCGCCGGTATAACTGGTGGCGATGTCGGCATTGTAGTCGGCGTTATCCAGCCAGATCACGCTGCCGTCATTATCCTTGGTGATTTCGATAAAGTAAGCACGCTTGCCAAACGGAGTGCCGACTTCACCGGGCTGCTCAATATCCGTCCAGTCACCGAAGTAACCATCGGGAGCTTTTGTTTCCACGATGATGAATTTGCCTTCGTTGCGCTGGGTGTAGTACATGGTCCGGGAGGTGTCGAACTCGGTGCCATAGTCGGTGCTGTTGGCGACGGAATAGGTTCCATCCTCATTGCGGACCACATGGTATCCGTTATAGGTAGGTGCTGTTACTTCGCGCGGCTTTTCAGCGTGGAAGGGGATATACTGCTGGGTCACAGTATCCCATTCGAACACTTCGTACTCTGCATCCGCTGCAATCGGCTCACCGGTCTCGCTGTCAACCTTGGAGATGTTGACCTGGAGACTCCACTCATCATTGCGCATGAGGTACTCGTTGGCGCTATCCATGGGAACAGAGATTGTTTGGCTGCCGCCATGCTCACCGTCGTAAAACTCAAAGCCTACCGGGATTACGGTTTCATCGAAACGGAAGTCAATGCTGGACAGCTCGTCTTTGGCCGCAGCAATGGCCCGATCCACCATGCCCTGAGCTTCGGCGCGCAGTTGTGCTTCAGCACTGGCTTTGGCACTGGCTGCTGCCGCATCGGCTTCGGCCTGACTGGAATACGGACCCTCGCTCCCGCTCCGGCTGCTGGTGGAGGTTTTGGTCACACTATAGTGCAGGCTCCAGCTGGCGCTGGCGTCGCCGCCGTTGTTCTGGAACTCGTCATCCATTGTATGTCCACTGGTGGTCACGGTCTGTTTATCCGCCGGAGTGATGCTCCAGCTGCCACCGTCGATCGTACCACTCTTTTCCATGGGCTCGATCTCAATAGTGGCACCGTCCACTTTTTCGCCGGTTTCCAGTCCAGTCTTGTCGGTATTGATCGTGTACTTGGCGTCGAAGCTGCCGCTGGCCGTCTGCGGAGAGGCCGTCCAGCTGGCATAATACTCGGCACCTGCGGGCGGCGCTTCCGGATCGATACTGCCGGTGGGAGGGCCAATCAGTGCAACTGTCTGCCAGCCGGAAATGGGAGGCTGATAAATATAGGTATAGTAGTCGCTGTCTGCAGCAAAGGTGGACACGCCGCTGCTCATCTGCTCGAAGGAACGGATGTAACTCTGCGCAGGAATGCTGTCAGGATAGTTGGCAATGATCCAACGCTGCACATCGTCGTATGCAGTGTCCATGGAGGCATCGGCACTCATCAGGCCCAAACTCAGCTGACCGAGCCCGCCCCAAATGTTGACCTGGTTGCTGAAATGATCGCCGGGAGTATACTGGGCCGCCGTTACGATGGAAGTATGCGAATAGTTGTAGGTGGGGCAGCCGTTAGGCTTTCCCTGCGCACCGTGGGTGCAGCAGTATGCTTCCTGCCCGTTAAACCAGATCAGCCACGAGCCATTTACTTTCTGCACACTGGTGATTTTGCCTGTTTTCACCGCAGGTTCCGGGCGAGCTTCGTAGGTGCTGGCTCCATTGGCTTTTGCCTGCTGTGCAGCTGTTTTGCCTTCCAGATAGACATTCAGAGACTTTTCCAGACTGGTGCCATCTGGGGCAGTGTAGCGGAACGTCACTGTGAAATCGTGATCTGCCTGCACATAAATGCCGGTCGTGGCAGCAGATGCTTCCACATAGCTGGCGTTCAACAGTTCCGCCGCAGTCTGTTCATCAGCGTCAGAGCCGTTATAGTCCAGCAGGACTACATCTTCCGGCAGAATAATCTGCGAAGAACTGCCATTCGCAGGATATTCCACCTGCACAAAAACAGGCACGATGGCAAAAGGCTCACCGGCCTGCCGGGGAACGGTGATGGACAGGCCCTCCGAATTCAGCGCTTCGGGATCCATATAGCCAATGGCGTTCGACTGGTCATCGTTCCAGTAGCTGATACCGATTTTGGTGTCGCCGGTAGCAACGGGAAGACCATAGCTTCCCATATAGCTACCTGTGGGTGCATCAGGAAGATCATCATACAACATCTGGTGGATTTCTTCCAGATCGGGAGGAGATCCGGCATCGTCGCCGCCGTCACCTTCGCTCGGAACAGTTGGGTTCTCAATGCTTGCCTGCATGGTAACAAGCAGCGCTGCAAGCGCGGAATACGCAGCCGCTACTGCTTCGTTTGCCTGTTCCTCCACCGAAAGGGACAGGTACAGATCTTCCGCAGCAGTTACCGGGGCGGATGCTTCATCCGAAACGACTGTAGCTTCATCCAGTGCTGCGATCAGATCCGGATTTTCCTTGTCCTTCTGCCAGGCCTGGCTTGCCAGCGCCCAGCTGGTAACTGCAGCGAGAATGCTCTCTCGGTCAAGTGCATCTACGGCAGAGATGAACGACTGGGCTTCTGCGCTCAGTTCCGCATCCTTTTCAACGTCAGAGTTCTCGCTTACAGTCTCATCAACGTCAGTGTCCGTAAATTCACTGTCAGTTTCAGGAGTAGACTCCGCACTTTCCGGGGTGGACTGAGCCTCCATCACCGAACTTTCCTCGCTCGTCGAGGCAGACGCCGAAGCGCTGCTCTCCAGTGCAAAAGCGGGCGGAGCAAAACAGGAGAGACAGAGCATGAATGCCATCAGCAACGCCGTGAAGCGATGCCTCATTTTATATTTCTGTTTCATCGTAACCTCCAACAAAAAAGGCGCCTGCACAGCTGCAGACGCCCGAATGATTCACATGCTTTTTCAGGCTTTGTCCGGTAGATTTACCGATTCTCCCGGTCAGCCTTTTTTCTTCTTTGTGTATTCCGAGTCGATTGCTGTTCCTTTTCTTGCAGGAGCCGACGGGCTTCATTTCGAATCGGGGTAGGATCAATACCGTTTTGCCGGCATCCGTCCACGATTCCTCGCAAGTACCCCTGTGAGGGCGGTACCGGACATTCCTTGTACGGAGAATTCATGGTGTAAGCCATAACGGTCATTCTCTGCCCACTGCTGTCGATCACCTCAACAGGTTCTTTGCCGTACAGCCGGGGATATCCTTCGTAGAAATCCAGGTGCTTTTCATCTGCCGCAGAAATACGCCAGAGAACACCATCCACATGGCTGCCCACTTGCGGCAGAATCGTGGCGACCCCGGCGTAGCCGCTTCCACAGAAGGTCAACCGGTAATCCTCCACACGGACGACCCCGACCACACTGGCATCCGGGCATCGGAACGCCATCTGATCCAAATTCATGTTTGACCCGTATGCAAAATACAATTGCTCGCTCAACTTGTTCACCTCCTATCGCTCTCCTTGACTCCTGTTGCTCAAACTGGGATAATTCGACCGATCATAGCGCCATGCCCGATCCCCGGGAAGGTTTTCCAACAGGTGTTCGCGCACATTTTTGTACTCCGGTCCGATCAGGCCGAGGCGCAGCAGAAAAGTGCGGAATGTGAATGCCGGGTTTTCGGTAATCTCGGTCTTGCGCATTACGGTCCGGCTTTGGTTGATTGCCTGGGCCGAAATCGCCAGCGCGAGCGTGATGTTCGCCCGGACTTTACCGGCATGGAGGGTGCTTTCAAAGCAGCGCCATTCCAGCGTCCCGCGATAGAACACCGAGTGCAGATTCAGTGCATAATAACGTGTCCAGTTGTAATGCTCGCTGCTTCCGTCCGCACCGCCGTACCATTCCCGCTTCAGCTGTTCCATGCTGACATTGGTGGGCAGTTTGCGTATCTTTTCCAGCATGGGCTCCCGTACTTTTTGACACCACCGCTGTACTCTGGCTTCATTCACATTCAGCGCCTTAAAGAGAATATCCTCTTTGGAATACATGATGGACAGAGCATTTTTCAGGCTTTGCGGCGTATGGTGGGAGGCATCCACATGGACATGCATCCCGCAGCTGCCGTTGACCACTGCTCCGGCATGGCGCAGCGCGCGAACGACCTCCTGCAATTTACCCATCTCGCTATACTCCAGCTTCGGTGAGTTCATCTCCACCTTATAAAGATCGATATCCACCGGAACTTGATGGCCATGGATACGTTTGGTGGCCTTGATACTGGAATCAAAGACAAACCGCCACTTTTTGCCTTCTCGATCTATCACTTCCCATGGATCATATATTGCAGACTCAAAGGTCCTCCGGGCACTTGTTCCAAACAGATCGGCAACGGCTTTCGCAGCCTGCTGGCGTGTCAGTCCGGTCATCTCGATCTCACAGCCAAAGTATTGCTCTTTCAGATCAATTTCGCATCACCTCCGCATCCACAGCGGCCAGTCTCCTGCCGATGGCTTCCACCACATTCACGGTCACACCGTTACCGGCCTGCTTATATACCTGGTTGTCGCTCTGGATAGCGAGGATCTTATCGATTCTGTCATCTGCCCAGCCTTGCAAGCGAAGGCATTCTCTTGGCGTTAACCGGCGGATCCGTCCACCGATCAGAACACCGGATGCCTCTCGCTTGTGCTTACGGATCCCGCCGTTCTGCTTTGCGGTCAGGCAGCGAGCGATTTCGGTAATTTCCGGATCTTCGTTCATATCCACGAATCGAGGCGATTCAATGAGAGTTCCCTGGGTTGCATCTGTGGTCAAGGTATGGGCGATTTTTCGGCCCACACGGCCGCGGCGGGTGTTCATCTGCGGGTAGGCCAGGTCGATGCTGTCGCCCGGATATGCCATCTTATAGCCTTTCCGGGTGGCCTCCTTGACCGGAAATCCCACTTGATACAACCCGGTCTTTCCGCCCATGCCGCCGGCTCCGCTCGTGAGCGTGCAGCTCACTCCGCTGGGGTCGTAGACCCGGCTTCCCTGGGGTCCGTCATGGATACAGGTAAGAGGCGTTTCATTTGCTGTGGTGAAAGGAAGTATTTTTCCTCTGCATCGCTCATCAAGATATCCGACAATGTACACACGGCGGCGGGATTGGGGGACGCCAAAATCCTTGCTGTTAAGCACCTGCCATTCCACAAAATACCCCAATCGCTCCAGCGTATCGAGGATCGCCGCAAACGTCCGGCCGCCGTCATGATTAAGCAGTCCGGGAACATTTTCAAACAGCAGATAGCGAGGCTTCCGGGCTTCAGCCAGTCGGGCAAGTTCAAAGAACAGGGTCCCTCGGGGATCTCCGAATCCTTTTCGAGCGCCAGCGATGCTGAATGCCTGACAAGGGAATCCACCGCAGAGCAAATCGAATTTGGGCATTGTTTTCGGATCGGCTTTTCGGGCGTCGTCAATGAACCACTCTCCTTTCGTATCAAACAGAGCTCTGTAGCTGCGCAGTGCATATTGGTCGCGCTCGCAGTATCCCACACACTCGAATCCTCCGGCCCGACCAAATCCTTCCCGGAAACCGCCGATCCCGGCAAACATAT
>OLQR01000155.1_pt1 | contig 55963 bp, 8 predicted proteins | sample 1671881 | NCBI WGS metagenome assembly OLQR01 (sample SAMEA3136623, study PRJEB25190) | human gut metagenome | biome: human gut; feature: human-associated habitat; material: faeces | place: Austria | collected 2013 | reverse complement strand
GCCGATGAGGCCGGCGACGCTGCTGCTGCCGATCAGGCCGCCGATGAGGCCGCTGCCGACCAGACGGCTGCTGACCAGGCCGGTGCTGACGCTGCTGCCGACCAGGCCGCTGCCGATCAGGCCGCCGAGGGTACCCAGCAGTAAGCTGCTCTCGACAACCAGTTATCCTGAGGCCCGCGTGCAAGGCGCGGGCCTTTTTGCGTCTTAGGGGGTGGATGCGCCTCGGGTGGCTTGAACGTACCGCCAAAGAACGCAGTGGTAGACCAATTGACAGCCAATAGCCATTCATTTCCCTATCACGGTCGTTTCCGTTCTGTTACCTTCTAGACAGATCTTTGAAAAGTTTTAGAATGCGTTAGTGATTATACCTATGGACGAATTGTGCCTTGATGAGGGAAAAGATCAGGATTTTCTCTCGGGATGAGCGACGAAATCAGGAGCGTTGCGTCGTCCTATATAAAAGAGGTTTGAACGAGGAGCTGGAAGCATGGCAGACGTAAAGCGAAACGATTCTGTGGATGTCACGACGCAAGATGCACGAACTTTTCGGCAGGCGAGCGAAAGGGGCGTTGTTCACGATTCAGGAGCCCATTGGCATACGCGTGTGCGCGATAATACGGCGCCCGTGAACAGCTTCACCGCGAAGACGTGGACGAAAGTGCTCTCGGTGTGTCTTTCGTTTTTGCTAGCGTTCATGATGTTCGACGCCACGGCGTTCCCGTCCTACGCCAATGAGGTGAACGATGAGGCGACACCGCTTGCTGAGAGCGGTGAGGGAGAAGGGGAGTCCGAAGCGATCGAGGACGGCATTGCGAAGGACGATGTCGAAGCCGAAGACGCCGAAGACCAGGCTGCTCGGATGGCATGGGCGAAGTCGGCTCAGGAGCAGCCCATCGATCCAGCCGATTTGGAGGCGTTGCTGCCGAGCGATCTCATCAACGTCGAAGACGTCTGCCCTACCGTTACGGCCGATGTTGTGGCAGCCGAGAACCCCGACGCTGCCGTTGACGCAGATATCGCTTCGCGCATCTCTCCGGTGCTGCGCACCTGGGGCGCGCCCTTGAAGGTCGATTCCGGGTTCTATGTTCGAGGCCAGCGTCTCAGCGCGGTGTATGACCTGGGGAATTTATCCGATCTTTTGGAAGGCGGCTACGTAGCCGGCTCGCGCGAGGGCGATCGTTTCGTGCTCACCATGGACGTCCCCTTCTTGTATCTCGACGACTCAGGGAAGGTGGCGAAGACCTTCTCGGAAGAGGAGTGGCGGTTGCGTACCGCCCTGGTTGATGAGGCCAGCGTCGCGGGCTCCGATGAGGGCGCCGCAACGTATGAGGAAGCTTTCGATCGCGCCCTTGAGACGGCGAAGGACGCATCGGCCGCCTCTGGCGCCATGCGAGCAGCTCTGTTTGCCGACAAGGTGCCTCAAGATTGGGCGATTTGGCAGGAGCACGCAGGCGCTTATGCGCGCATTACCGATGAGGCTCTGCAAGAGGGCGTCTCCGGACGCTTGGTGTTCGTGTATGAGGGCAACGGCGGAAAGTTGACGGCTGATGCCGTGTTGCCTGCCTTCGAAATGGGTTTTGTCGGGGATGTTCCCGCCGACGCCGCCATTGACGTGCATTATGGCTACGAGGCTCATTCCTTCACGGGACGCCTGCAGAGCAACGGCGCAGAGCCGCCGACAACCTACGGCGATGCCAAACGGGCTTCGGTGGGATCGTGCACGTTGGTGAACGAGTCTCAGGCGCTCGATGCTTCGTTGTCCGCCGAAGTGCAGGGCGCGCCGTCGATGGTTCGCTCCGCAGACGGATCGTCTCAGGGCTGGCTTTCTCTTGTCGCCCATTACGATATGGGGGAGCAGTCGGCGCGGGCTTGGGCGCTTGGCGCTTACGTGCGCGCCGATTGGGCGGGCCGGGGTGGTCTGACGCTCGCGCAGCTGGCCGCTTATCTTTACAGCGACGGCGAAGCGACTGCTAACGTCGACGACGATGGGGCGCCTCGTATCTCTCCTGACTTTTTGGAGGAAAGCACGTTCGTCGGTGTTCCCGGCCAAGGTGGCGTTGTCGTCTTGGACGTAACTGATCTTTCCGAAGACCAGATTGCGTCAATCAACCCGGCCGACGGGAAAACCCTCGAAGCGCTGGGTCTTGAGCCCCTTCCCTACACCGTATCCGAAGCAGGTCAGGTGCGGGTCGTATCCGAGGAGGGAAGCGGATCAATCGAGGCTCATCAGAGTCGATTGATCTATCTCGCGATTCCCTATGCAGAGTCCGCCTTGACGCGCAATGAGAAGGGCGATGCATTCGAGCCGGTTGCCGTGCAGCTTGATATGCAGGTCGGTCTTACGGCTAAAGGCGTTTCTTTCGTGCATGCGCAGCCAGTCGATCTTCAGGCTAGCTTCGCCATGACGGTGCCTCCCGAGTCATCCGATGAGACCGCCTCGGATGACGCCTCCGGCTCCTCGGGGACGTCGCAAAAAACAGGCGACGAAGTGCCGAATCCTTCGGGAACTGATGGGTTGGAAGGACAAGAATCGACCGTCGGTAGCAATGAGGACGATGCAACTGGCGGCGATGCGGAATTCGATGCTGAGCGCAGTCAGGCTCTCGTTGATCGCATGAATGAAACGGGTTCAGGTCCGGTGGTGTTCGCGAATGCCCTCAGTTTAGCCGCTATGCCCCTGTTCTCGCGATCTCTCGGAGTATCGACCTTCGCCGCTGGCGGCGGCGAGGAGACCATCTTGGTCGGTGGTCTTCCCGCTGGTTATATCGACCCCAACTTGAAGGTTACGCCCGGCGGCGGTACTGCCATGGGCAACAACACCTACATGATCAAATCTACTGACAGTCCGTTTATCGACCTTACGGCTGACATCGGCTACGATGCCGGTTTCATGGGCCTGCCCGCTACCGGATACGCCGATGGCGAGCGGGAGGACGCAGCGCCCGTCTTCGAGCTGCAGATTCCCTACTTCGTGCCCTCTGGGTCAGCAGGTGGCCTTACCGAGGAATACAACTTCGACAAATGGGGTAATCAAATCGGCTCTGATACGTCTGAGCGCGGCCCGCGTTTGGCGCTAGTGCTGAACTCCGATTGCTTCAACGGCAAGTGGAAAATTTACGACATGGATCGTTCCGGCTCCACTAAGGGCACTGAGGTGACGGAGACGTGGTATAAGCGCAATTACAACAGCGAGGGCATCACCGGTATTTTTCGTTTCAAGTATATGGGCAATGCCGCCAACAAATGGCAGCTGATCAAGGACTTTAGCCGTCTCTCCCTGGGTGTCACCTTTATCGGTGCCATTCCCGAGAATACGGGCGGCACGATTCGTTGGGGCGTGACCTACAACTCCTATACCGATGCCAACGGCAATGTCACGCGGGGCAATATCGATACCGTGATAAGCCCTGGCGCCCAGTCCGACTCCTCCACTCAGCGCAACGCCACGTTCATTAAGACCAACCTTGACTGGCACACGAACGTAGAGGTGCTGAACAAGCCGGTGCTGTGGGATCGCTACAACTATATGGTGTACCGGGTGACCACCCGCAACGTCTCGCCTGAGGTAGACTCCCAAATCGACTACTTGTCCTACTTCTTCAAGTTCCCCTCGGCCGAGCTGACCAACACCGGTATTCGCGATGCCGATCTGGTTACGTGGTTGGTGACCAATCCTCGCACCGATAAGGAAACCATCACGCGCAATACCGATCCGCGGGCTACGCTTTCCGGCAAAGAATACGTAGGCGTGCCCGGCCAGGGCGGTGCCCTTATCTACGACATTACCAACAATCCCGGCGTCGTGAACAGCTTGGATCTCCAGAGTTTCGAAAATGCCGAGGAGCTAGGGTTGCACGAGCTGCCCTATACGACGGCCGGCATGAACGGGCAGATATCCTTCACCGTGCCCGAGTTGAAGAAGGAAGAGACGATCGATCCGAACGACGAATCCGGCTCGGAAGACTACGATCCGTTGATGGGCGGCTCGATGTACTACGGGCCTTTGAAGAAGCCGACGATAGCGGGCGATCAGAAGACTGATCGCAAGGTATTCTTGCTTGCGTTGCCCTACACCACCAATATGAGCCCCGAGGATTACGTGACGCTGGATACCGAGTCGACGGTGCACTTCGGCGGTCGTGGCGTGGACGACTACATGTGGACGAAGACCTACGCGAATACCAGCATGTTCGATACTCCCACCGCCGGTGCTACCATTGAGAAGACGGCACTGAACATCGATACGGGCGCGGAAGGGGAGCGTCAGACGGCGCCCTTGGGTCATTCGGTGACGTATCGGCTGAAGAACTTCCGCATCACGGGCAACCAGCCGCTATTCGGCACGTCTCTGGCTGATAATTACGGAGCCCAAATCGTAGACACCTTGCCATCGGGGTTAAACCTGCAGCAGATCTCCCTTCGCATCAACGAGTCGGCCGCCTCTCGTCCCGATAGCACCGATCCCAATAGCGGAAAGCAGCCGCTGGTCCTTTCTGTCGGCGATGTGCTGAATGGCACGACGCTTGAGGCGGCGACCCCCCGTGCCCGATGCCGTGGTGGCCTCCGACTGGTTCGCCGCCGAGCGCGACAACCATGGTGATTCCGGCGTGTTGGAGTTCGAGTACCGTGACCGCTTGGGGCAGGTCAAATGGAAGACGATCGACAACCTTCCCCTTACCCGTACCTATACGAGCGGCTCGACCGATACCATTGTCTACACGTTCGGCAACGCCTCGGATGCCTCTCAGCATCTTTCTACTATTCTGGAGGCCAATGGTATCGGCGCTATTCCCCGCGCCAATGGCGGCGTGACGGCCGGTTCCAACGGAATCTTCACGGGTCGCGTGCGCTTCTTGATGAACCAGCGGATACCCCAGTATCGCGGACTTTCGGTGATTCCAGTCACGTTCGAAATAACCGGCGCGCTTATTACCCCGCGCTCCAACGGGGCCGGCGGCTTGTTCACCAACAGCGCCAGTATCGCCTTCGGCCAAAAGCAGTGGGTTACCTCTTCGTCCGAGGGCGGCCAGTACTACACGCTCATCTCTCGTACCAGCGCTCCCGATACGGCATCCTTCGAGGCGACTCCCACCAACCCCAAGATTGTTGGCGGGGCGTTCTCGGGTAACAACGGCGGCGTGGGCAACGTGGCCGATTTGAAGGAAACGCTGGTGAACGAGCCCAATGCGGGCTGGCGCTTCCATATCTCCAACGATTCCGCCGCTCCAATGGAGCCCGCTTATCTTTTGGTAGGCGCCGACCAAACGCCGGCTGGCGCTGTTGCCGGCACGGTGTACCCCGGTATGTTCTACGAGGGCGTGCGCGGTGTGCGTCGCGGCTTCGAGGCGGAGAAGGTGACCATTGGCGGCAACATGTTCGACTACGGCACCATCTCAAGCGTGGAGATAAACTACTACTCCAAGAACGCCAACGATATGCTGATGCGCACCACCACGCTCACGGCTGCTCAACTTCAGGCCTATCGAGACAACGATGTTGATAGCGACGGGCTCAACGATGCGGTGCTGCCCTCGAGCCTCTGGGGCGATCAGTATCTCATGAACGTGAAGGTACGCTTTTCTTCCTTCAGGCCCCGTTACCAATATGCCGGTACCAGCACGTGGGCCCGTGGCACGATCGAGATCATCGGTACTCCCAATCAGGTGCTTTCGATGCCGTTGAAGGCGTTGTGGACCACCGATTACGATGACGCTTCCTATAACAAATCGGCTACCAAGACCGCCACCCTGAAGAGCGCCTACGTGCCCATTAAGCCGGCGGTGGCGGTGAATTACGGCTGGGGCGGCAATGGCCTGGCCGCCACCAACGCCACCACCAACGCCTCTGGTACGGGGGCCTCTTCTCCCAGCGTGCCTTATCGCTGGGGTGACGGCGCGGGCGAGGAGACCTACTTCAACTACCGCTTCACTAATGACTCCTTCTTCACGGCGCGCCGCTTGAACCTCGATCTGCAGATCAACGACAACGCCGCCAGCAGCATGGCCGTCACCACCGATGAAGACGGCAGCACGCTGCAGCGCGGCTTTGTGGGAGAAGAGCTGGTGCTGCCCGGGTTCGAGTGGAATACCTATACCACCTCGGTGGAGCGTCCCATGCCTGAGACGGAAGGCACCACTCCCGATGGCGCTCAAGTTACGTTGAACAAGCGAAACGACAACGGCGATATCGCGTTCAACATCGACATCGATAACGACGGCGTGGCCGACTTCCTCATCGATGCCAACAACGATGGCGTCGTAGACGATCCCGACGACGTGTACCAGTTCAGTCCCATCTACGACGAGATCGACCACACGGGCTGGCTGCACAAGAGCGCGGCCATTTCTGCTGTCGACTTCTTCTCGGCCAACATCAATGGCGAGGCGGCCAAGACCAGCGCCGCCCAGGCCGCAGCTGAAGAGGCTGCTCGCCAGATGAGCTACGATGCGGTGGAGCTGCAGAACTTCATCTTCTTGGATAAGCAGGATGGCTCCGGCAAGGGCGACGGCCCTCAGATCAGCACGGACCGCGTGACGGGCGTCACCACCAAGGCCGACAATCGAATCTCCTCGACGACCTCAGGTGCCAACACCATTGAGGTATGGGAGCACGTGACGACCGATACCTATACCTACACCGGTCCTGCCATCAGCAAGGACGGCTTCAGCTTGGCCACAGGAGCGGTGTTGGGCGTGCGCACGACTACCGTGCGCGAAGTGAAGACCATTCGCGCCGACGGCACTACCGACTCCTCCGAGGAGACGAAAGTTGTTTATAGCGGACGTACCGCTACGTTGCGCGTGCCGTTGGGGGAGAGCTACGACTTCAGTGGCGCTGCCCCGGCGAAGACCGCCATCGACCCGGCGAAGACCATCGTGGCGGTTCGTGTGCACTTTGATCGTCTGGACGGCAAGGCCACGTACAATGGTGGCACCATCACTCCCACTTGGCCCACCTTCAGCGTGTACGGTCGCGCCGACACGTTGGCCAACACGACGGCGCGCGCCAATGTGTACGCTACCACCGACGAGTATGGTTCCGACCTGCGTGCCGCCGCCAATCGCACCATGCCGGTGGCTACGGCCACTTCGGCTATGAATGCGAAATCTTTCAAGCCCTCTGATACCCGCAAGAAAACTACCGCCAACGAGGGCAGCGATCGTACGGTGTTTGGCAACAGCACTGGAGATGCCGACAACAACGAGCTGGCCAACTACTCCGAGAACGTGGGTTACCGCTTCTGGGTAAACAGCACCAGTTACGCGCGCATGGACAATGCCTCTGTCACGGTGAACGTGCGCAGCCTCTCCGACAAGCTGCCGGTTCCCATCGACGATGTGCAGGGCTTCCTCACCAAAGAGGTGACTCTTTCTCGCGCGCTTCTGGATATGGGCTCTACCTATCGCAGCGGCAATAAGACACCCGCTAAGACGGACACCTCTCTCAAAACGGTCACCTTCTATTTCCGCGATGCGGACGACACGCTGCCTCTTCCTCTCCCTTTGTATAACGATCAGCTGTCCTCTCCTGGTCGCAGCGTGGTGCTGACCACCGAGCAGGTGCTGAAGCTGTTCGCCGATGCGGATGCGTCTGCCGGCGCCGAAGTGGCTCATGTGTCCCTCGACCTGGAAACCGATCCGCTGTTTGCTGACGTCAAAGGGTGCTATCTGCACAAGATAGTGATGGACTATTCCGAGCTTGACCCGCAGATTGGTGGTCAAACGGCCATCGCGAATCCCGAAAACAAGCAGTTGTATGTAGAGCTGAAAGGAAAGGCCAACTGGTGGTACTACAAGAAAGCCACGCCTGGCTACAACCATCTGCCGGCCCAGATGGTGCTCACTCAGCTGAACCGCACTATCGGCGGTAAGGCGCAGACCTCTGCAGGCACCAGCGCCAATCGGAACATCTACAGCTATCAAACGGTGAACCCGCCGGCGTTGGCTGTGTTCACCTACGGCCAGTACGGCAACTACGCCGAGCAGTACATGAACCAGAATTCGCCGGGCGACAGCGGCGATGTGACCGCCGTGCCCTACGACCGCGATTTCAAGATGTGGGTGAATCTGTACAACGAGCGATCCATCTCCACGCTGGACGATGTGGATGTCGACGTGAGCATCCCTATGAAGTGGGAGAGCTCGGTGCAGCTTGATGGCAGCACGGCGAGCGGCTGGGTGGGCTTCCATGCTACTCAGGTGCGCTTCCGTCACGCGTGGTTCGATACGTTCTATCACGGTGGCACGGTGGGCAAGATCCGCTTCAGCGGCTATGACGAGTCAGGCGACAAAACACTGAAAACGTGGACGCTTGAGCCCAACGCCGACTACCAAGGCGGCTCGGAGGAAGCCACCGCCACCAACCCCCTGACGGCTTTTGTGGATGTCTGCACGGGTGGCACTGTCACCGAAACCTACTATGTGGCCACCATCGATGGCGCGGAGTACGAGTTGACCAAGGCGGAAGACGGCACCTACACCTACGAAAAGGACGGTATCACCGAAACCCTGGCAGATACGACGCTGGTGGAAGAGCGCACCCGCACCGTGACCGGCGCTATGGACGCCGCGGCTAAGCGGCTGCACGACGGTCTGCAGCTTACCGCCGAGGGCGACCTGGTGGTAGGGGAGGAAGTGCTGAGGGCTCACGGCATCTGCAACCTCATCAAGGTGGAGCTCATCTCCTGGAAAGACATGATGGAGGATGCTTCTGCCAGTGGGCGCGCCAACCAGAACATTGAGTTCATCGGCTTCCACGACGTGAACCTGGGGGAGTGGTACCGCCATTTCGGCGCCGCGACGCGCAACTACTTGCTGGGCATTCGCCCCGCCAATGGCGACGAGCCGGGTACGGTGGACGCCGTCGCATGGAAGGCCATCACCGACAAGATGTACACCCCAGTCACCCGCAGCGATTCCTCGCAGGTATATAGTTCGAAGATGTATTTCGACACGGTGAGCCGCGCCGGCCTCTACGATCCCAATACCTATACGGGGGATTACAACAGCCTCATCGGCGATCAGCGATCCGACAACCCCACCCAAACCTTAAAGGCCAACGTCGCCGGCAACGCTCTGGGTAACCGCTTTACCAAATACACTGCCGGCACGTGGGACGGTCATCATTGGGGCCATTCCAGCGGAAGCGGCGGCGAGAGCAATGCCATGTTGGAGGTGGGATACAAGAGCCAGGTGTCGCTTTTGTCCGACTTCCGCCAGGTGAACAGCCAGTACAACGTGCGCTATCCGGAGTATTCCGGCTGCACCTACAACGGCGGCGTCCTGAATGAGCAGTCGGGCCTGAGCTACGTAGGTCCTGAAACCTACAACACGGGCATGACGCTGCACGTTACCCAGCAGCTGCCCTCCACGGTGTTCGATGCCTACTATGTGAAGATCCGCTCGGTAGCCGTTCCTTACATGGAGGGCATCGACGTGCTGTACAAGGACGGCTCGGTGCTCTCTCTGAGCAAGGACGACATTCAGAAGGCCTACGATACCACCAGCACCGCAGATTCCGCTGCTGCCTCGATGGAGTGCGAGACCTCCACCTACAAAGAGCGCAACAATGCCGGCAAGGGCAACGGCTCTCAAAGCGATGCAGCATCCACGAATGGCAATCTTACCCAGAATCGTTACTTCCGTCTGAACTTGCTGAAGACTGACGAGAACGGCAGGCCCGTTGCCTCGCTGGGCTCGGCTGCCAACGCGTACAACACCGCCAACAGCACCGACGTTTCCGAGAGTGATGGCTACAAGGATCCAGTTTCCGGTTACCAGCTGAAGAACGGTACGACGGTGCAGAACCCGGTAGTGTCCATCACCTATCACCTGAAGGTAAACCAGAACCAGTTCCAGGGCAACCAGAAGAACGCCTTTACTGGTCAGGATGCCGATGCCACCGATGGCAGCAACTTTGCCCCCAATGTCTACAGCACCTCGGCGGCGCTGAACACCCCCGACTACGGCACGTGGTACAACCTTTCCGAGACGAACGCCTCCGAGTGGGTGAAGAAGATGGCGTTCGAGGTGAACGGCCGTGTATACCGCAGCATCCAGAATATGTCCATCGCTCAGGGAACCGGCCAGCCGCTGGACTTCATATCGAATTTGGGCGACAACTTCTCCAACATGCGCTCTGCCGAGATAAACACCATCACCGAATCGGAGATTGGCGGTGACTACTCCGGCAACCAGCGCCCTGGTCATAAGGCCTTGAAGCGCGCTAACAGCCCCTATATGAAGAGTGGCAACACCGATCAGGCGGTTTACGGCTTGAATGGCGCCTTGAACAAAACTGCTGATGGTGCTCGGGGCACGTTCATCGCCCCTGGCGTGCTGAGCCGTCGCAACGCTCCTGCTGGTCGCACGCTGTACCCCGCCGGTGGTGGTAGCTTGGCCCAAGGCGATCTGAATGTGGAGTTCCGCAGCGCCTGGTGCTACCAGGACTGGCATTCCGAACACTGTTGCTATTGGTGCGGGCACAGTCATGGGCGAAGCCATATGCGGCACATGGTGTCGCGCACCTTTATCACCTCCACCGATGATGGCGTGTACACCCGCAAGGGTGTGGATACGGGCTTGGTGCTGGGCAACGACCACAACGACAACGCTACGTTCGGAGGCACTCACAACTTCAATGTGGCTCTTTACCGGGTGAACATTCGCAAGCATTACTGGACGTCGCAGGACTACCGATACGGTGACGATTGGTACGACCGCTCCATCTCGCATGCGGACTCGGTGGTGCTTACCGACACGTTGCCCGAGGCCTTCCAGGAAAAGGAGCTGAACTACTACGGTTACCTGGCCAAGGGGCTTTCCTTCCAGGTACCCAATTCCGCCGGGACGAGCTATTCGCTGCCAGCGGGCAACGACAGCCTTTACGCCCACCTGAAGAACTACGACGGTGCCAGCATTACGTTGTATACCCGCAAAACGCCCAAGTGGCCCAACGGCGGCAGCAAGGTGCAGTTCCGCAAGATCGTGATCGACCACGAAAAGATTACTGTGTACGAAAAGGACAATGCGGGGGCATGGGCGGAGAATGCCGCTGCCACGGCTCGCTTTGCCGCGCGCACAGTGACGGTGGGCGGTGCTGAAGTGACCATCCCCCAAAAGAATCTCATCTACTTGCTGGATGCCAGTAAGGGCAAGGGTGACGTGTGGTTCCGCACCTACGAGACTTCGGAGGGGGCGGCAGCGGCGAAGGTGGCCGTTTCCGAAACCAACGACGAGCTGGATTCCATTGCCGCTCGCACCGAGGCGCCCGAGGCCATTGCCAAGCGCTTTGCCGGCGAGGCTGGTGGTATTGAGGCTTCGGTGTATCTGGATTTCGCCGCCAACGAGTACCTGGACTACTACGAGATCGACTGCGGCCCCTATTACGGCAGCGGTGATGTTACCGCCGAGTATATCGGGCACTACCCCGAGCGGGACAACACGGTGGATACGAAGGACTTCCAAGTTATCGGCAGCCCGTACGTGTACAAAAAGCAGGTCAATCCCCTTACTGGCAACGTGACCGATGTGAAGGACGCCACCAACCGCATGGAGGTGTTCTTCAGCCACGACTACGCGCCGCTCCCTGCCGCCACCACGGGCACGGGAACTGACACCGACAGCAATCACGGTACGGGGCGGTTGAAGTCCCCTGGCTGGCGCAACGGCTGGTACGACACGGGCGACGTGGTGGCGGGCGGCACACACCGCTGGTACGACGAGGCCTACTACCTGGGCTACCTCATTCCCTACGGTTACAAATACAGCTTGCAGGCCGTGACAACCGACGGCAACGCCAACACCGATGCCAAAAATGGCAAGCCCTCCGAGAGCTCCTCGGTACTCTACGACTACTACCTCGATGGAGACGCCTCCACGCCGGAAGCTGCCAACAATGTGCTGCCCAACACGGCGAAATTCTACGCTTATTTCCAGAACATTGCCGATGGTGGAAGCGCTCCCACCACCGCATCTCATATCAGCCGGGTGAAGCTGGAAAACACGCTGGATCCCGCTTTCCGTCTGCAGACCATCTATGTGCCGCAGCAGTTCGTGGAGGTTGCCACCAACAAGAATCGCTACGCCAATTGGTTCCGCGGCGAGCAATTCACCTTCAGAGTATTCGATGCCAAGACCGATGCCCAGAAGACCATTACCCTCACGTGGAACGATATGTTGGTGTTGGGCATCTTGAATACGCCTCCTGCGGGCACCGATGACTACACGATCGACTTGGAGAAATACCTGCGCCTGTGCGCCCGTAAAGACCAGCTGATAGCTGAGGGGAAAACCGAGCTGCAGATTGCCCAGGAGTTCGACCTGCCCACCACCGAGGCGGAGTACAAGACAGTCACGGGCCTTACGGGCTCTACGGCGGCTGAGGGTGCTCAGCTGGCGGCTTTGAACTCCGCTCTGCTGGTGGCCAATATGCCGCGGTTGCGTACCTATAGCGCTACTACCAACAGCGCCAACAACGCCGATGGCTCCATCGTGCTTACCAACACCATTGACGGCTATAAGGGTGATCCGTCTGTGGACTTCACCTACGCGGACAGCTATGTGAGCTACTTCTCCTTTGTGTTCAATTCTCCCAACGCCAATCGCACTCAAGCCTTCACCATGTTGGACAGTGCCGAATTCTTGGGCCGCATTGTGGACAACGACCACCTGCTGGCGCTCAATGAGAACGCGGCGAAGTTCAATATCCCCAACGTAGTCACCATGACGCGCGAAGCGGCTATCAAGGAGCTCACTCGGGAACGCCCCGGCACCGATTTTCCCGAGGGCTATTACAAGGAAGAGAACATTCGCGTTATTGAGACGGTGATCAATCCCGGCGAGGAGAACGACAACATCCCTATTGGCAGCGTGGTGTCCCAAAGTCCTGCTGCCACCGACTCGTCGGGCGATCCGAACCAGGCCGTGGCCGGCGCGATGATCACCATCACCGTTCGGGCTGAGGCGCCGAAGGAAGAGGAGTTCGACGTTACCACGCTGTTGGGCAAGACCTTGGCCCAGGCTACCCAGGAGGCCAACGACGCCGGCTTTTCCGTGCAGACCCAGCTGACCAACGACGAGATGCTGGAAGACGGCACTCAGGTTGAAGAGGGCTCGGTGCAGCGGGTGGAGAACATCACCGGGCGTCCCGGTGTTGAGGGCGATACGGTGCTGCTGTACATCCATGCCAAGTACGGCACCGTGCCCAACGTTGCTCCGGTTGTGTCGGAAGGCGGCACGCTGGCGGATGCGGCGCGCACCAATGAGGCCGAAGCGGTGGCTCAGATGGAAGCTGCCGGTATGAAGCCCGTTGTCACCTATGTGATCCCTGCTCCCGAGGACATGGGGGCTGCATCTACGCCGGAGAATCCGGTGGATCTTTCGCCCCTTTACGGAACGGTGAAGAGCCAGTCCATTGCCGGCGGCGAGACTCAGCTGAAGGGCACCGAGGTGGAGCTTGCGGTATTCGTGCAGCCCACGGTGGTGACTGATGTGGTAAACCTCGCCGAGGCGGATGGCACGGCGCTTTTGGAGCAGCAGGGGCTTGGCGTTTCGGTGAATAGCGTGCCCATCCCCAAGCCCACCGAGCCGGACGAGAACGGCGAGGGCGGCAGCGATATGACCTCGCTCATCGGCACCATCTTCGCCCAAGATCCGACAGCTGGTAGCGACGTGCTGCCGGGTGCCACCGTCACTATCTCGGTGTACGGGCCGCCGGAGGAGGAGACGCCCGTGCAGCCCACAGGAACGGTAGAGTACGTGCTGTATGTGCCCGAACCGGCAGGCTTTGATGCCGCCACATCCACGCCGATGCTCGCCAAAGTGACCGGCATCGACTACGAGGGCAATGCGATCGCCAGCTTCTATCGCCTCACACCTGGCACGGAGCTTCCCGTCGTGCTGAATTCCCCGCAGCTTGCCACCAGCTACAAGGTAGAGTACTTCACCCCTATGAATGCTGACGGTTCCACCTACGAAGTGCCGGCTTCTCACGAGCTTGAGCCTAAAGCCGGTTTCGACAAAGAAGCTTGCGCTCGCGAACTGAAGCCTCTGGCGGCCGATACGGTGACGCGTGCGCAGGTGGACGGCAAGATCCGTCGCCTTGAGCAGATTCGCGATGCCGAGGACCGCATGCTGATGGGCGCTCTGTCGGTGGACGTGCTGAACACCGCCATCTCCCAGCTGGACGAGTACTACACCGCCTCGCTTACGCGTCAAGATTATTCGTTTACCGTGCAGTTGCCGGAAATGGATCTGGCCAACACCACGGCCATGGCCGCTCGCATTCAGGGCAAGGATTACCGCGGCAATCCCGTCGATTTCACGTTGGCTTTCAATTTGAAGGAGCAGTCCATCGGCGAGGGCACTACGGCGCAAAAGGTGGCGACGCAAACCGTGGCGCTGAATTTGGTAAAGGGCGACTATTCGGTGAGCTTCTTGATGCCTGTCTCCGCGCCCACGCAGAAAACTCAAGAGATCGACAACGGCGATGGCACCACTACCGTGAAACCAATGGTGGACGACAAGGGCGATCCGGTGATGAACCTGGCGGGTATGTACGGCCCCGACTTCTCGGTGCGCACCTATTTCGACGATAACGGCAACGCCCTCTCTACTCCGGCTGTACCCGGCACGGGTGGGGAGGCGGGCACACCAGAGTTGAACTACGTGGAGACCGCCGATCAAACTCAGCTGCCGCTGAAGGAACAACGCGCCGATGGCAAAGACGTGAACATGGCGCTCGTCGTTGCCATGGAGGAGTCTTCCAAGACGCAAGAGGTTATCAATAGCTACTTCGACATCCTTACCCAATGGATCGATAAGGCGGACAAGAAGGCTTACAAGGTGCCCATCGGCAGCCCGGTGGTTGAGCTCGAACGCACTATGGTGGATCAAGGAAGCCAGTATCTGCCCGATACCCCAGTAGAGTACTCTTTGTATGTCGACTGCGAGGGTTGGTGGTACCAGCAAAACGACCCCACCAACTCCACCCAGGTGATTGCCCACATCACCGGCAAGGATTTGCGCGGCAATGTGGTGGATAGGTACGTAGCTTTCGAAGCCAATAATCAGGTGTTCCTCAACCTGTATAAGGGCACCTACAACGTGCACTACATCACGCCTGTGAACTCCGATGGCAGCTTGTACCGCATGCCGGAGGACCATCAGCTGCTGCAGTCCTCCGAGGCGGCGGCCAAAACCCCGAAGAGCGCCACGATGGTGCTGTTCGAGAACCTGGAGCGGGGCGAGAACGTGGTGCTGCTGCCCAACTTCTATGACGCGTTGGACGCTATTCCCGAAGGTGGCCTTACCGATCTTACGGGTCTGGCGTTGGATCCGGCCGACTTCCGCGCCACGGCCCAGAAGCACATGGCAGATGCTCTGAAGCGCCTGAACGACTCGAAGGTGTCCATCGGCAACAGCTCGAACCCCTACGCCTTCGCCTACACGGGTACGTACGTGGACCGTACGTTGGAGAACTTCCGCAGCGCGACGGCTACCACCAACGGCACCGACAAGGCAGCGCTCACCACCGATACGGTAAACGAGGCGACGGGGAACGGAAAATGGAACGACACGTCCACGCCAGCCTTCGACAAGAGGGGCAACGGCTACTATCAGGTGCTGCACAACAATAAGCTATCCGTGGTGGAAAGCGCCATGCAGACCAAGGATCCCAACCACGATACCTTGCGCTGCAACTATTCCCATCCCGAGGTGGGCTATACACTGCGTCACCGCTTGGGGATGTTGGAAACCTCTTACTTGCGCGGCACGAAACTGACGACCCCTTATGTGGATGCCAACGGCGCCACGCGCAGCTGGATATTCGCTTACGACCACGATGATCGCGGCGCCAACTACCCGGCCAGTTTCCGCCAGAACGGACACGCCACCGATATTCCCAACGGCCAGCTGTACTCTGGCGACTATGTGGAATACACGTTGAAGATCAAGGCGGGCGAAACCGACCAGTACGGCGGCTTGGCCCTGCCCCTGCAGGCTATCGACGGCCGTTTCGAAACGGCATCCGGCCAGCGCATCGTAGGTTGGGAAGTGGTGCAGTGGACCGGTGCCTCCGGTGCGGTGGTGACAGGCAACAACGCCTCCAACACGGCCAACGGCTTGGCGGTAACCGCTCAGCTGGTGGCCAATGACGGCAGCGGCAATGCCGTGCACGTGCGCGATGCCGCCCCCTGCGTCGACCTGTCGAAGTACACCTACCCCGATACAAATGGCGGCGCGGTGCTCGACGACAAGGGCACCTATAACCATATGCTGCTGTTCAAGCTGCGTGGCACCGCCTCCCACGAGCTGAAGCAAGGTGAGTCGGTGACGGTGCGCGTCATCACCCAGATGACCGAGGAGAAGGAATCCAAGCAATCAACCTTGGACGACCCCAACGGTGCCTGGCGTGACGACGATCCCTCTTATTCCGAAGGGGCGTCCCGCGATGTGACCGCGCGCTTCTATGCGGTAGCGGCTCCGCGTCATGGGTTTGCCCAGTACAAAGCTGCTTACAACAACACCGACGTGACCGGTCGTACCTCCGGCAGCTCCATTATGAACGCCAACTCCAATATGGCAAGTCCGAATGTATTCGGTACGGTGCAAAGTTTCAGCGAAACCTCTAGCGGCGCGCTGGCGGGCTCCATCGGGTCTCCCGAATGCCCCATTTACTACAGTTTCGCGAATATGGACGTGAACCTGGCGGGGCTTGAGAACGATACCGTGAAGCAGCAACTTGCGGCCTACGATTACGCCAACGTGCGATTCCATACCCATCCGCAGAACAACATTACCGTAGGCACCGCCTTCACCGGCAAGTTGCCCACTAATCCCGCAAAGACCGCCGAGGCTGACGGCAACACCATGAAGGCAACCATAGGGGGCATAGCAAACACCACGGCCCATACGGCCGACATGACGGTGACGGTGTCGTTCATGCAGGATGTCGCTTCGGCCACCGGTGCCGTGACTGGCTACAAGAAGATGTTCGAGCTCACCGATGCCCCGCGCATTGCGGACTCGGGCGCCCTCTTGGTGGATGGCGGTTACGCTGGGCTGCCCAACTCCAACTTGAGCCGCATGTTCCTGGCAGCAGGGGTCGCATCTGGCAGCGGGCAGAGCGCCATCGGCGCCGACAAGATGCCCTACGATGCTACGGGGCGTCCCCGCATCAAGGTGGAGTACTTCGTGCCCCAAACCAAGCTCACGGTGTTGCAGAATTCAAGCAGCTCCACGGCCGCCAAGCCTGCGAGCGGCACGGCCAACCAGGGCCAGGGAGTGCAGGGCGTCATTACCGACGACTATCTGGACTACCGGCCCACGGTGGACGGCACGGTCGGCGGAAGCGCACCATCTGGTAGCGCTGGGGTTGCTACGGCTGAGGGTCTGCGCGGCAACTGGTACTCGGAAGAGGAGTTGGCCAAGATCTTCTCCGTAGCCTCCGATGAGGCTACGGTTGAGGGCCATACTGCCAACGCGAACAAGTTCCGCGATGTCACGGCCGTGCGCTGGACCTACTACGATGTCCCCGGCTATTCCACGTACAACTCGGCTCAGATTGGCAGCGCTGTCGGCTACAGTCTGCCAAACGTGCAGTTGAATGGCGTCGCTCGCTTCCAGGACATTCGTCTGGACAACACCAGTGCCGCTCTGTCGACGGGCACCGAAGAGGCGAACAAGTGGACGGGCACCATGAAGACCGACTTGGCCTTCACCCATTTCCACAACGAGAAGACGGTGCTGTCCTTCATCGGCGCCGATGGCAAGCGCCTCGATCCGGCGTCGACCACGTACGCGAGTGACCCGCTGAACACGCCGAGTGATTTGGACAACGTGGCTTCGGCGCTGGCCGCGTCCGATAGCGCTGTGGATCACGGCACCCTGCTCACCAAGCAGGACGAGAACAAAGACACCACCAAAGTGGTGTATCGTCGCACGCCGGTGATGCGCTTCCAGAACCAGGCTTTCCAAACCGAGACCCAAGTAGCCGAGGCTTCGGGCAGCAAGTATCTGCCTTGGTCCACCAAGAAGGGCTCGAACTCTTCGTACTATCCGGATGCCGCCCAGAAGACCGGCTACGTGCCCGGCGAAACGTTCTGGTACAAGGACACCCTGGTGAACGTGCCCATGGGCACCAACTCCGGTGTGACCGAGCTAGAGGGCGAGCTGTACAATCCGGTGATCTACGAACGCATCCCGGTGGATTATCTGAAGCAGGCAGCGGTGGATGCTGGCGTGGCGGGCAAAGAGATTGACGCCGAATATATGGCATCGCTTCTGGCCAGCCGTATCAAGTGGACCAACCGCAATGATGAGGATGTGCTGGCGAGTCGTACCCGCGGCATGAAGCTGCAGGTGACCGCTATCGACGAGGGACGGCAAAAGGACGTGGGCGGTAACATGGTGTATCGCCAAAACGCCAGCGCCCCGTATCGCTATTTCAGCGATACGGATCCACGCGATTCGAGTTATAGCACCCATTTCGTCACCTTCAAGATTCAGTGGGTGCCCGATGGCGCGGTGACCGATACGACAGGCTCTATTGTGTCGGATGTCGACCAGGCAAGTCGTCCGGTCGATGAGATACAGCCCGGCTCCACCCGCATGGAAGTGGGCGACGTCATCGAGCTGTGGTTCCCGGTGCAGGCAGCCGTCGACGGCCTTCCTCAAGTGTACATGGGGCGGGGCGTTACCGGGGTGGGCGATCTGCTGAACGCGGGGAGCTATTCCGGCCTCGAGCCTTCCTACTTCCCCCGCATGGGCGAGTACTATTACTCCAACTACTATGCCAACAGCGCCAGCTGGGACGGCCGCGTGAACCCGCTGAACTCATCGCCCAGCGCCAACGCCTTCAACAACAACTACTTCGGCGTGAGCCTTGTCGAGCAGTGGCACGGCGCCATTCGCGTGGTCAACGAGAATACTGTCATGGACATGGACTACCTCATGCACGAGGCAGCCTTCAGCGGCGACAAGGCCGAGCAGACCGACTTGTGGGAGATGTTCGACGGCTCGCTGGTGTACATCCCCGGCGTAGAGGAGAACTACTATCCCTACTATTCCGGAAACTGGGACATCAACAACGCCGGTGCCAACGGCAGCGGCAACCGGGCCGACACCAATCCGGGCCCCTTCCTGGACGAAGACGTGCGGGTGTCGCGCAACAAGCAGATCGTGCGCTACAGCCCCACCGTTCCTGCCGGCACTACCGTGGCCGATGCCAAGGGCGTTATGCCCGGTACCACCACCGCCATCGGCTCCGGTGTGCTGCCCGCCACGCCCCGCTATGAGAACTGGTACACGGTGGGCAGCGCCAACTTCGGCTCGTACGGCAACGGCATCAACTACGGCAACGGCATGTCGGGCACTGGCGGCAGCCTGTTCGGCCTGGTAAGCGACAGTGGCAGCGCCTTTACGGTGCGCCGGGTGCGCGACTGGTACCAGTACGTGCTGCGCGACCGCATTGTGGGCAACACCATTGCCAGCGGAGACGCCGGCGAGAAGGTGCGCAAAGAAGTGGCCTACGCCGGCGCCGGCAACACTGCAACGCCGCTGGTGTGGAGCCAGACCCGCGTGCACCTGCAGAAGGCCTGGCTGGCCACCTCTTCCCAGATGGTTGCCTATCCCGACGGCGACGTGAACAGCAATGTCAAGGCCAAGCGCCACTACCAGTGGGGCGAGGATCCCTCGGTGGGCTGGTATGTCTATGACAGCACCTACTCCTGGCAGGATGTGGAGCGGGACACCCGCGGCATCAAGCGCAACCAGTTCCTCACCACTCTCGAGTACAATCAGGACTTCACCAGTCGCCTGACCGCCTACAACTACGGCGACCGCAACCTGGACGGCGTGGAATTCACCTACATCATGCCTCGCGGCGTAGAGCCCAAGATAGACGCGGAGAACGATCACGCCGATCTTTCCGACCTCGACCAGGTGACCGAGCTCATCCGCAGCAAGGTGAAGGCCTCTCTGCTGAGCGGCACCACCACTGTCGGCGGCAGCATCACCAGCAACGTCTACGCCAACGCGCCCATGACTGCCATTCCCGATGAGTATGTGCAGGTGGAGGTGCTGCAAACCCCCTACAGCGCCTACGCCGGCTACGATGCGCCCGCCACGATGCAAGACCCCTATCTGAGCGGCGCCGGGGCGGCTGCCACCGGCAACTCCGAGGCGGGCACCTACACCAACGTGGCCGCCGAAGAGGGCAGCTTCGTCACCCGCCAGTACGTGGCCGGCTCTGAAGACAACGGCGCCGACCCCCGTGGCCTGTACCAGTTGGTGGAAAGCGAAGAGGGCAACCTCAGCCACCAGAGCGAGTCCTATCGCGACTCGTCGCAGCCCTGGGTTATCCGCGTGACGGTGAACCAGGCGCTGGGCAAGTGGTTCGGGCGCAACAGCGACGGCAGCGTCCGCAATGCGGCCGACAGCGACAACGTGAACATAAACGGCCTCGATTCCGCCTATAGTACCGGCGGTTACCAGATTCAGGTGAACATCGATTCCCACGTGTTCGGAAACAACGAGTCGGAGAAATGGTACGACCGCGTGATGGTGCGTCCGGTGGACGTTGCCGAGGTGAGCACCGATGCCACGCTGAAGGCCGGCCAGGAGCCCAGCCATTCCTCTGCGTACTACAACATCTTCGACTTCGACCATTTCGAGGGCAAGGCTCGCAACGGCACCGCCCATATGCAGGACTACGGCATGGACTACAAGTTCACCATCGCCGATCTGTACCACAACGAAGATTCCGACCAGCAGCTGGCGGGCTCGCCCAACATGCCCTCTGTGGATGGCTACACCATTGCCAACAACACGGTGCGCATCACCAACGACGACGGCACTTTGCCGGCCGACAATTCCCGCAATGCGGGCATGCTGGCCACCAACGGGGCCGCCTCCAACAACATGTGGTCCTATGCCTATAAGGTGCCCCAGGCCACTTACGAAGCAGCCGACAACAACAGCGCCAGCGCGCCTGTGCTCTACGCCCAAACCGGTACCCGCGCCGAGCAGCGCAAGCCGGTGGTGCGCGTGTGGAACTCTATCGGGGAAGATGGCGTGGGCGCCGATGTGGACCAGTACTACATGGCCTCCGAGAGCGAGACCCGCCAGTTGAACGTGCATGTGGAGAACCGCGACTGGTGGGATAGCGTTGCCAGCTCTATGATCAACTGGTCCTACTACTGGCACAAAGATTACGCGCGCTTCCACAACTACACCATGGATGGCGGCCAGCAGGGCAGCCTCATTTTGCCGGTGGTCACCATCGTGCTGCCGGAGGGCATGATTCCCATGCATCGCAACAAGACCGGCGCCCGCCATCCCTACGGCCAGTGGCCCGGCGTGGTGCAGGAGTTCAAGCTGGCAGACTGGGAGATTGCCAACACCTACAATGCTACCGCGCTGAACCAGAACGGCGATGCCAACACCACCGTCGGCGAGGCGGGCAACGAGAGCGACGACTACAAGAAGCAGAACTTCAACGCCACTGTCACCTACGAGCCGGTGATGGGGGACGACCTCACCACCAGCTACCGGTTCGTGGTGCGCTTCGAGTCGAAGGCCACCGACCTGAACTGGACCAGCCAGGAAATCGGCGGCGTGGACGTGCGGCAGCACGCCATTCCGGCCTATGGCATGGACACTTTCAAGTTCGATATCGCCACTACCAGCGAGCCCCGTTGGGACGAGCAGCCCAACAACATCGAGATGGGGCGCGCCACCGAGTCTATCCGCACCTACGTCACCTCCAAGATGACTGGCTACAAGTTCCTCACCGACGAGACGATGGGGAGCCCCTTCACTGTGGGCTCGCCGGCCGATTGGCAGGGCTTCACCCATGGCAGCAGCGGCACCACCTATCTGGACGGCAATCCCTCTTGGGTGGCGGACGCCCGCCTCGACGGCACCAAGGCCAGCTATCCCACCCACTGGAACGGCAGCACCAACCAGGGCACCAACAACATTGCCGATTTCCGCGGCGATACCTATTACTATCTGGACGGCACCCGCTATCTGGCCTACGGCTTCGATTACGAGAAGAACCTGTTCTGGGACGGCTGGCATCTGCGCAACGACTACGAGAACATGCCGTATGGCTCCTTCGCCAACATGCGCAACTTCCGCAGCAGCTCCTATGGCACCTACAACGACGTGCTGAACCTGGGCGCGCTGCCGCAGAACTACTACTTCAGCGGCAGTGCCGCTGCCGGCAGCGAGACGGTGGACGGCGTGATGCGCAACCGCTTCATCGGCTACATGGGCCACTACACCGAAACCGCTGGCACCACGGTGAACTACCACGAGCTGTACGGCGAGCAGACGCTCTCCACCAGCCGCACGCCGTTGGTGTCCTATGCCGCCGGCGAGGGCAGCCTGACTGCCACCGAGGCGGGCATTAACGTGTCCGAGTACAAGAACCGCACCCAGTACGCGCTGTCGCAGGCCACCACGTTGGGGCTGAATGGCAACAATGCGGCCACCGTCACCGAGAAATTCGCCACCAAGACGCGCCAGACGGCCGACGGCGAGACCACGGTGGTGGAGAACCATGCCACCCACACCGATGCCGGCGTGTTCGCCGCCATGCGCGTGCGCCTGAAGACCCCCACCCTAAGCAGCGCCTTTGAGGTGGAGACCACTCCCACCGATATGCCCAGCGACGATCCCTCCAGTCCGAACTTCACCAACAACAACAAGGTGAGCACCACGACCGGCAAGGGCGCCACGGCCGGGCAGACCATCGACAACAGCGGCAAGGTGACCGCCACCGGCAACGAGAACACCGCCAAGCCCTTCGAATACGACGACGAGCTGTGGTTCGCCTCCACCTTGAAAGTGGGCCCCGAGAAGTCCACAGACGTGGGAGGCACCGGCGACATCAACCACGCCAAGCTGGTGTTCACCGTCAACCTGCCCAGCCAGGTTACCTTCTACGACAAGCAGAAGCTGCTGAACCTCCTGGACAGCTACAACTCCACCACGGTGCAAACCGAAGGGGCGCTTGCCGGCAATACCACCACCACGGTGGAGGGCCCGTTGAGCCTGCTGAACCTTTCCAGCGCTCGCTACAAGGCCACCCAGCCCACGGCGGCGCAGCAGGCGGCTGCCTTCGAGCGGCTGTTCACCAGCTATGAAGGGGACGACTACCCGTTCTACGTGGAGTACAGCCACGTGAACTACAAGTACGAGGACGAGCTGGACGAGGTAACCGGCCAGCCCACCGGCCGCATCCTGCGCGAGGCGAACGGCACCAAGTACGAGAAGCTCACTCCCAAGCAGCTCATCGAGAAGGGCTGGACGGTGAACATCCGCACCCAGCCCGACTACGACGCCAACAACTACTCCGCCCCTGATTACGGCAAAGACGACGTGGACGACCCGGACGATCCGGTGAAGCCCGCCACCAAGGTGGAGAACGCCGACGGCAGCTGGACCACCACCGAGGCCGGCTCCACTTCCAAGGCGCGCTCCCATGAGGGCGAGGTGCTGGTGTTCGAGCTGGCGCCGCCCGATGACGCCCGCGACAGCGAGTTCGCCCGCCACCACTCCCAGCTGGAAGCCTACTGGGACGGCGTGAAGGCGGACGGCTGCCTGGCCAACGGCGACACCGTCACCTTGAAGCTGCGCACCCGCATAGACAATCTGGGCAGCGAGGACACCGCCATGGAGGGCCTGGTAACCGACGGCAATGTGGCGAACTACCACGCCCAGGTGAACGCCATTCGCTCGTGGGTGTCCGATAAATCGACCGCCTACATCACCACGGAAAGCCGCAATTTGCGCTTCCTCGATCGCCTCAAGGGTTGGACGCATACGTTCACGGCCGATACTCCCAACCCGTTTGTCGAGCAGACGGTGGATGGCACGGCAGTTCCGGCCAAGCAGAAGGCCGATCCTATCTACGAGGTGACAAAGACCGGCGATGGCACCTGGAGCTACGCAGAGTTCACTGGCGACACCTTCCTGGCTGGGCATACCTATGCCCGCCCGGTGGTGGCCTCCGACAGCGGCTACCGTTACGGTGTAGGCGACTTTAACAATCAGAATCCCTATTTCTTCAAGTACGGCAGCGGAGTGAAGTTGGCCTACGATGCCGCTGCTTACGATGACGCTATGACGGGCGACCACATCGAGATGGTCGATCTCGATCACGACAACTGGTACGAGGACAGCGGCATCATTGAGCGGCACCTCACCAACGATGCCGGTCTGTTCCGCATCCGCAAGCCCTCGGCAAGCGTTCGCGGCGATACGGGGGTGCTGCGCACCGAGGTGACCAGCTCCGACTTTGCCGGCGTGTCGTTTGCCGACGACGGCCATGACGGTGGCGACAACCAGTTCTATCTCACCCAGGCCATCAACACTGGTGCTCCGGTGAACAGCTTCGTTGTGGATTGGCAGGTGCCCTGGTGGTCTACCGGCTCCTCCACCGTTACCGATGCCCCGTTCGGCAACAGCGTGGCGGGATCCAAGAAGTTCGCCATCGGACGCGTGACGCCTGCTATCCATAGCGTGCAGTCGGGTATTTGGGAAGTGCCCGGCGCCAACAAATACGTGCTGAAAGACGCCGATGGCACCGAGCACGAGGTGACTGCCAACTATGTGGAGTACCAAGACGCAAGCGGCGCCACGGTGGATGGCAACAACGTGTCGGAGTGCTACTACACCGATATTACCGACGCTTCCGGCAAGCAGGTGCGGGTGTACCTGGGCTTCGACGGCAATGGCAATCCCAACCGCTTCTTCTTCCTGAAGACCCATGCCAACACCGGCGTGATGAGCGAAGTGTCTACGGTGTCGTCGAGCACGGGGAAGTCCATGACCGATGTGTACGGCAAGGATCCCGCCTTTGCCGACTTCTTCTACACCTACACTTCCGGTGCCACCTCCTCGGTGCGCGCCCGCCAGATTGCCAAGATGACGGAGAGCGCTGACGGCACGGGTGCCACGGTGACTCTTGAGGACAATGCCGGCTCTCAGACGACGGTGCCGCTCACCCACGGCTACATCTATGGCGAGGAGATCCCCTTCAACCCGAAGGAGGAGATATTCTACCTGCGCTATCCCACCAAAGCTGGTGCTACCCGTTCGGTGCGGCTGAATCTTTCGGAGGATGAGAAAGACATCTACGACTCCAACGATATGATCTTGGATGATGACAGCGGATCCAACAAGTACCGGGCCAAGGTGAGAATCGTGCCCGAGGAAAAAACCGAGAGCGACGGCTTGGGCAGCACGGTGACTACGGTGGTGTACCACTACACGCTGCTCGAGGTGAAGCTGGTGGCCGGCGAGGGCGAAGACGTGGACTTGGCAGCGAGCGGGGTCGATCCCAACCTGACCGACGACGTTACGAGCATGAGCACGCCGCCGCTGTTCTATATCAGCCACACCTCCGACTTTGCCAACCCGCCCTCTGATCCGCAGATGACCTACAAAGAGGTCACTGCCAACGAGAGCCACGAATACGCCCCCGACACCTCCACTCACGAGGGGGCTGCCGAGGCGGCCGATATGGCCGAGAAAAAAGCGCTGGAGCAGAAGCTGCGCGTGTTCGTATACGTGCGGGTGGCCAGTGCCGATATTAGCGAGTACAACAATGGCTATGAAGAGCAGAACGGCCCTGATTGCGTTGCCCATGAGAACTACGCCCTGCCCGGCAGCGATGCCGACCGCGACTACTGGTACGGCGAGGATGAAAAGCTGACCGGCGACCACAATACTGCTGACGGCAGCGAAGGCACCTGGGTGCTGGTGGGCAACAAGAAGGGCTATTCGGTAGCTGACAAGACAAACCACGCGATTGACCTGTACGAAGAGCCGGCGCTGGCCAAGTACGGCCTGGTTTCCGGCAACTACGATGTGCGCCAGGTGCGCTGGGTCATCAAGGCGGCCGACGGTACTACGGAAGGGGCCGGTAACGATCTGCCCACTTACGAGACGCCGGTGCCCCACGGCTTCCGTCTGGCGGTGGATGCTATGCCCTATGACAACAGCAGCGCCACTACGAAGGCTGCTACTGAGGGCATCCAGGAAGCGGACGACATCGACCCCAATCGCATGAACACGGGTTGGGAGTGGCGCAAGAACGACGATGGCAGCTACGTTACCCGTGAGGGCATGGCATGGGTGAAGCAGGCCAACGGCACGTGGGCCTATCAGCAGTCCAGCAATATAAAGGTGACCAAGCCCAAGACCTTCCTGCCGGTGTCCATCACCCAGAACGCCGCCGGCGTTTCCGGCAGCGCCTTCGTCGTGGACGACCCCTCTACTGAAACCGATCAGAGCACCTACGGCGAGCACGGGGCCAATCCCACCCACAATCATTCGCTGCGCACTGCCTCGACGGCCCGCGCCGCCTCGCTTGTCGCAGGCGCTTCCCGTCTGCAGGTGCTGGCGGGCGAGGGTGTGCCCGACTTCGTGGCAGACCAGCTCGCCGCGAGCCTCGGTGCGACTAGCGGCCAGTCGCAGCTCGGTACCGTGGCCTCCGATCAGGTTGATTTGCAGGCGCCGGGCATCTCGCTGCTTGCCGATGGGGATAGCGAGCTCATTCACGAGTGTGATCATCCCAAGGACGAGAACGGCTACTGCACCTATCATCACGAGGCGGACGGCGACCCCAACAACCCGGAGAGCTATTGTGCCAAGTACCATAACGTGCATCTTGATACGAAGACCAATAAGCTGGTCTGCGACGAGCCCAAGTGCGATCACGACACCGATGTGACGCGCGACTGCTGCAAAGTTCGCCCCACGGTAAGCGACGGCGATGGCAACACCTCCGTGTGGTCCACCGCTGCTCATATCAACCACTTCGTGTCCGCGGTACCCCGCTACGATGATACCAAGTACGTGGAGACCGAGCGCGACCGCGTGGGCTTCTATCGTGATCCCGAGTATCCGTACCTGCGCGTGAATGCCACCCAGGCCTACTACAACGGCACGGGCGAGTCCAGCTACAGCTGGAATACGGGCAAGCCCGCCATCGAGGTGGACAACTCCCGCATGATGCGCTTCACCATCACCCTTAACAACCTGTCCAAGGCTCAGCTTAAGTACTTGGGAGTAGGCGGCAGTCCCTCGGTGGACTACTGCACCAACCCGCAGATCTCCATGTTGCTGCCCTTCATCGAGGGTTTCGGCGCCGCAGCTGGCATGGACGTCAACAGCTTCCAGTACATTCCCTCATCGGTGGCGGACGCCACCACAATCGCCGACGCGCAGAACGGCTCCGGCAACTTGTCGAGCAAGTGGCTCATGGGCACGGGCGTGCAGCAGGATACGGCCCATAAGTACCAGTTCGTGGATGCGGTGGGTACGCCGGGCATGTCCGATTTCGTGCCAGCTTCCATTAAGGCAGTGCCGTACAACACGCCCGGCGCCTATGAGAAGTGGACATTCGGCAACACTGACGCCACAACGACAGTGGTGTACGTGGATCGCGGCACCGATCAAAACGGCCAGCCCTACACCGATCTCATCATGGGCTCTTACATCGATCGCGATGGCAAGCTGCGTCGCGGTACCGTGTCGCGTCTGGTAGATCCGAACGCCCTTGAGGACATCAAAGCCAAGGTGGAGGCGGGCTACGTGCTCGACAAGGACAACAATCCCTCCCAGGCTACCGACAGCAATGGACGCCCTCTGTACTACACCAATGCCGATGGCGACTACACCGACGAGAACGGCAAGCTGCTGGGGCCCGATGATGCGCCAGTGCCTATTCTGGCCACGCGCGTCTATTGCCCGCTGAACCCGAAGTTCAGCTCGGAGTCCATTCGCGTGAACACGTACGAGATGGACGACAACAACGAGATAACGTACACGGAGGTGGAGCTGAAGGGCGAGGGCGAGCCGGCTGAGGATGGCAATGGCGGCTATGTGGACAGCGCCGGCAACAAGGTAGATGCAGACGGCTACTTGCTCGATGACAACGGTGACCGCGTTTGGGGCAAAGAGCCGGTGACTAAGGCCGTCACTTTGAAGAGCGCCGAGGTCATCAACGACGCGGTGCCCGTGTGGACCTACCGCGTGGCCACCTTCGACGACCAACTGAACATCAAGAGCACCCTGCCGGTGTCTTCCACCACCCCTCAGCTGAATGATCCGAGCCTTTACCACGTTGTGCGCAACAGTGATGGTGGCATGCGCGTGGAGGACAAGATCGGCAACGTGGTAGCGGTGAAGGACGAGGACGGCAACGTCATCAAGGAAGTGAACTACAACCGCAAGTTCATCAACTGGCGCTTCACCGGCGAAACGCGCCATGGCTCGAGCGGCGATTACACCGCCCGCGGTCGTTTGGGCATGGGCCAGGGCATTGTCATTGAGATGCTGATGCCCGTTCGCCCCGACGCCGACGCCTCCATTCCCCAAGAGCTGCTCACTACGACCGGTTTCGGCTACAAAGAGGGCAATTTCAACGGCTATGTGCCCGCTACCCAGGAAACGACCGACCGCGTGTCGTTGATCCGCGACGATCGCGATGTGAACCTGGATAGTCAGACCGACCAAAAGCAGATCGCGCACCAGCTGACGGCAGTGGGCTTCAAGAGCAACGAGAACATCGCCCAGAAGCACACTTCCAGCACTATCCTGGATTCGCTGAAGACGAAAGATGGCGATGGTCCGGCCGCCGTTCCCGAGGGCACCGGCTACACCTACACCATGAGCGCGGTGAACACCGGTACCAGCGAGGAGTCTGCTACCGGCAATATCTGGACCACCTTCTTGAACGTGCTGCCTTACGAGAACGATACGATGAACATCCGCAAGCAGAACCGCAGCAGCACCTGGTCCGGTTGGGTGACGAGCTTGGATTCCATCCAAATGATGCGCTTCGATCCGAAGGACCTCGCCAATCCCGAAGGGCGCATCATTCCCTTCGACGACAAGAGTGCCAGTGCGTGGGTGGGCCCCTTTGCCATTAGCCGCGACGGCAGCAGCATCACTCGTCTCTCCCAGGGCGCTCTCACCTATAAGGTGACGCCCGAGGGGGTCGTGACGCTGCAAACTGGCTTGGACGACAACGACTATCCTACCGTGATAGGCGTCACCCATCCCACGTCGCCGTTGGGCCAGAACACGGCCAACCAGCTGATCCAAACCTGGATGAATCAGAAGAGCGCGTCGGATTCCGAGATGGAGACCATCGGCATGGTCAACATCAACGATCTGCGCAACTATATCGAGAACAATCCCGAGCAGGAAACGGAGCTCTTGAAGAGCATCCAGTTCATCTGGGCCAAAGTGCTGGACACGAAGCTGTATCTGTCGGCTCTGGGTTGGATTCGCATGACGGTGGATATGCGGGCGCCGCTGAATCTGCCCAAGTACAACGGCGATATCACGGGTCTTCCGGGATTCGACATGAATCTTGACGAAGACGCGAACAACGCTGATGCGGCGGCGCGCTTGGCAGAGGTGACCCAGTGGAATTCCTTCGCTCAGCGCATCACGCGCGATGGCATTCGCGACACCAACCGCTCCTTCATCGAGACCCATCTGGCCGGCACCTTCATCGATGCCCCCGATCAGAAGGGCTACATCGGCGATTACGTGTGGATCGATCCCAACTGGAATACCGATCAGGACGACACCGAGGGCAGGCTCGTGGGTCTTGACGGATACGGTCGCGTGGTGCCGCTCGATCGTCGGGGCAACCCCGTCTACGGCTCCGATGTGCAGCTTGACGGCAACGGGGTGCCGGTGAACGCATTGGCTCGCGTGCAGCATAAGACCACCTATCATAAGGGCATCAACGGCCGTCCTCTTCTGGCTACCGAGAAAACCTTTGCGGTGGTCGATCAGGCATCGGGCGAGCCTTCTCGCGACGAGTTCAACTCGATGAAGCTGAGCTACGGCTATCGAGACGACGCCAATCGGTTCTGCCCGGTGGAAGACATGTACGCCGATGTCGATTTCGATGGCGAGACGGAAGACCCTGGCGTCAACGGGGTGTATGTGGAGCTGTTGAACGAATACGGCAATCCGGTGAACCGCGACGGCGTGGTGGCCGTGCAGGTCAAGGACGACAAGACCAACAACGAGGAACGCTGGGTAGAGGGCGATCCGGTTACGGGCCTCCCGGTGCTTAACGAGACCGAAAGCTACACGGCCGCCGTGGCGGGCAAGCCCTATACGTTTACGACCGAAAGCGATTACTACGACAACGACGGGTACTATATCTTCTCTAGCCTCGAGCCGGGCAAATACCGTTTGCGCTTCACGTTCCCCGAAGCCTATAAGACCTATGCGCTGACGACCAAGAACATCGGTCCCGATGCCGATGGCGATGGCGAGGCCGATGTGGCCATGACGGTGGATCGCAGCGGCGGCAAGCTGGTGGCCACCTCCGATGCTTTCGAAGTGGAGCCGGTGGCCTACGACCCCGAGAAGTTCAAGACGGGGGAGTGGGATCCGGTGCACGCAGCCTACGATGCTGCTGCCACCAGCTTCGACGTGGGTATCGCCCGTCCCGTCACCTACACGGGCACGGTCTTCCGCGACGATATGCAGGAGAACCGCGACAATCCCGAGGTTCCCTATATCGAGGAGGATCCGGCCGACATCAACGGCGTGCTGGATACGGCGGGCGTCGACTTGGATTTGGCCGACCCGGTGGCTGCCATGAACTCGGGCGAGGCAAATCATGAGCTGCGGTTGGCGAACATGAAGGTGACTCTGTACGAGTACGAGAACGTGGTGAATCCCGATACGGGCAAGAGCGAGGACCGCTACGGCTGGGGGCTCGATCCGGCCGACAATACCTGGAAAAACGGCATGGTGCCGGCGCTGGATGCCGATGGCAATCCCGCCACGGCGGTCACGGGGGCCGATGGCTACTTCGAGTGGACGCTCGTGCCCGACAAGCGCTACGTCATTGTGGCCGAGGACACCCGCCAGCGCCTGCTGAAGCCCAGCGTGTACACCTGGGACGACAGCGCGCTCACCTATCCGACCATCACGTGGAACAGCGCTGCCCGTCGTTGGCAGACCGGCGTGTGGGACAACGACCTGCGCCTGGAGAGCGGCGTCGCCATCACCAAGCCCTTCACTTCGAAGGTGCCGGTGGACGAGCGCGGCGTGATGCTGCTGGAGGTGCCCGGCAACGCCGACGAGGGCTACCAGGTGCAGCATAAGTTCGCCTTGGGCTGGGTCGACGGCACCAAGGGCTATCTGGGCAACTACATCTGGAATGATGCCAACTACGACGGACTGCAGGGCATGAGCGAAGAGGGCATCGGCTCTATGAAGGTGTCGCTGGAGCAGTGGTGGTGGAAGCCTTCCAACTATGACGCCATGCGTGCCAACCCCGATATGACCCCCAGCGCCGATGGCGCGTGGGTCAAGGTGCCTTCAAGCCAGCAGCCCAAGACCACGGTGGAGACCACCACGCCTTCGGGGCAGTACGTGTTCAAGGGCGTGTCTACCTATGTGGCTGATCCGGAAGACACGACATCGGGCAAGACCGAGGACGAGAAGTTGAAGTTCCTGGCTGGTTACCGGCTGCGTATCGATCGGGCCACTCTGGCCACCCATGCGCGCGACTGGGGCGTTACGGTGCAAAGCCCCTTCTCGTCTTCTGTCACCGGTGCGCTCACGCAGTTGGATGAAGAGCTGGATTCCGATGCCAGTATGCAGCCTGCGAGCAGTTTCTTCCCGGGCAACTACGATATGAGCAGCGGCAATGAGTACCTCCGCTACGATCCCGTTAACGCCACCTGGGCCACCTTCGATCCCGCCAACCTGAAGGTTCAGGTAGCAGCCGGCAAGGCCACGGGCACGGAAGGCGTTTCCTTCGATCGCGCGGGCAATACCTGGTGGTTCGTCGATCGCGATGGCAACCGCATTGCCCAAACCACCCGTCTGGGCTCCCTGCTGGATCTGCAGCTATCGGCCGACGGGCGCACGTGGAATTGGATGGATGAGAACGGGACGGCTCACAGCAAGCCGGCTCACGCTGCGAGCTACTATTTGAATGAGGACGGTCTGACGGTCGATACGGACGTGTCGCTGAATGCGATGATCGTCGTGGCCAAGGAGATCAATGCCTTCGGCGAGCTGCCCGAGGGTGTGTCCGCCGAGACCGTGCGCAGTGTGGCTGGAATGGGCACGGCGGGTCTGGGCGGTTCGTTCAAGCGCTACGATTTGGCCGATGCCAATCCCATCGAGCATTGGGATACGGGCCTGGTAGAGGTGCCGCGCTCGTCGGTTGCGGGCCGTATTTGGCATGACGCCAACTATGATGGCATTCAGGCCAAGACCGGCGACGGCAGCTACAGCCTGGCCGAGGAAGCGCCTGAGACGACTGACCCCGAAAACGAGGCTTATGACCCGGACGCAGCCAATAAGCTCGCTATGGCCGATGGGAGCTATTCCTCCTGCGAAGAGGGGCTCGAGGGGCAGACGGTCTTGCTCACCCAGTGGTACTGGGTGCCCTCTGGCAGCGGTACGGCGGGTCGTTGGGTGCAGAACACCGCCTTCGGTCGCGATACCCGTACGGCGGCTGTTGCGGGCGCTTCTTCGGTTGAAGCGTCCGACGGCACCGTCCATAAGGCGATTGCTTTGGGCGGCGGCGTGATCTCCCAGCTGACGGGAGCCGATGGCGCCTATCGCTTCAACGAGCTGCCGGTGGCCTACATGGCTCCCGATGGCACCCATTATCTGGCGGCTTACCGCGTGGCTTTGCGCGACACCGTGGTAGAGGACAATGGCACCGAGGATACCGCCGATGACGTTCACTGGCTGCTCACCCGTTACCATGCGGGAGACGATCAGCTCATGGATGCCGATTTGGAGAACGAGGACGGCAACCACGCGGATGTGGGCATCGCCATTCAGGGCCGTGAGGACTTTGCGGATGCCGAGGGCAACCATCATCTGCTCACCCGAGCTAACAAGGGCCAGGTCATTTTGGCGGACGTTGCCGATGAGGTGTACACCGCGTACAACCAGGCAACGGGCAAGACTGTAAAGCAAGAGTCCCAGGTTGCGCTTCCGGTGAGCGAAGTGGCCGACGGCTTGGATGAGCTGTACGGAGCGAATGCCGTGCTGCAGTTCGATTGGCTCACGGCGCGCGAGGGTACGATGGGAGAGAGAGATCTCGACGGCAACTTCGTCGAGCGCATTGTTGACGCCGGTGATGTGGGCCAGCTGCCCCCTCCGGTGCAGTCCATCGTGGGCGTGGTATGGACCGATACCAACAACGACGGCATCCAGAACGACGCGCCGGTGCTGGATGCCGACGGCAACCCAGTGACGGATGCTTTGGGTGTTCCGGTGACCGAGAAAGAGAAGGGTAAGAATGGCATTCGCGTGACGCTGGAGCGCTACCTTCCCGACGTCACCTATGCCGAGGACGGTTCCGGCCGGATTGTGTCCATCGACGGCTGGGTGCGCGACCCCGAGTGGGCTGATGCGACCCATACCTGGGATGACTACGAGGCCGACAACACCGGCGGTATGTCCCTCATCGAAGGCCGCAGTCAGTTCACGTCCGCTCAGGTGGGAGCCGAGGGCGAGATCGAGGATGGCGTGTACCGTTTCGACGATCTGCTCACTCAGACGCGCGATCAATATGGCAACACGCTCGTGTACGCCTACCGGGTGCGCGCCACCGATCCCGCGTTCAAGCGCAACGCCTACATGATTGCCAAGTACCTGCGCGGCGACGACTTCACGCTGGATTCCAACTTCAAGTTGAAGGACGCCTATCTGATGAAGAACGCCGCCACGAACGCCGAGGGCATCGACGAGTACGACGTGCTGCTGAACACCTACGAGGAGGGCGTCTCCAACATGGAGAACGTGGTGGTGGCGGCGCCTTCCAACAATGAGAACCAGGACAAGGGGCTGGGATTGAAGGGCTCCGCTTCCGCGGGAACGGCTGCCGCGGCGAGCGCGGGAACGTCGGTCTTCTCGCTACGCGGTTTGGCGCGCATGCCGCTGCGGGCGTTGGCTGCCCAAGATGTCGACGAACCCAGCACGAAATCTGGCTTCGACGCTGCGGATGGTTCCGATCGCGGCTACAACGATGCTGGCGTACTGAACGTGCCGATGCAGACCATTTCCGGCACGCTGTGGCACGATGCCAACTATAACGGCCTTCTGGATGCCGGCGAGGAACCGCTGGAAGGTATCGAGGTGTACCTGAAGGTGTGGATTTGGAATGACGTCACGAACCAGTGGGTGCGCTACTATCCCAACGAGGGCCCTGTTGATCCGAGCGACATCGTGAACGACAAGCCCGGCAACGAAGTGGCCGTAACCGATGAGAACGGCCGCTACGAGTTCACCGAGCTGCCGGTATCGGCCCCTTACGATCTGAGCAAGCCCGAGGAGCGCAATTTGTACGGCTACACCGTGGAAGTGAACAACGCGGTGCCCGACGATGGCGATTTCAGCAACACCACCAACAGCTTGCCGGTCACGCGTCTTTTGGTTGATTCCGAAGACGGCTTGGCTCCCAACTCCAAGGGCCGTCGCAGCGCCATGAACGATGAGGGCGCAGACATCCAGGAGAAGGATCCTGGTTTGGGCAATGCCACGTCGGGCGTTAACAATGTGCGCGAGATCTACGATGACGATACCATCCCAGTGGCGTTTGGCGAGTTCAACCGCCTCGAGACGTTCGACGACGTGACATCTTCGGTTGACACGGTGTCGGTGGTGGATGGACGCATCGTGCTGGCACGCCCCGCAACTGAGGGCACCGAGGACATCTACCGTGAGCCGGTCGTCACGTCCGAGGGCGCATCGCTCGAGTTCGATCTTTCCGAAGGTCACGACCAGGGCGACATGAACGCCGGCTTCGGTCCGTTCAACACCGCCGTGATCAAGGGCGTGGTGTGGAACGACGAGAACTACGATGGCTTGCGCAATATGCGCACGCGTCTTGACGGTGATGATTTCGGTGGGGATCTCACGGCGATTGAGAAGCCGGTGCCAGGTATCGAGGTGTACCTCACCCAGTACTATCAGGACCCCGACAGTGGCCAGTGGGTGCTGAACAAGAACTTCGGTAACGCCGAGCTGCACGTGGGCAACTTGAAGGCCACTCGCGATACCGTGATGATGGTGCAGCCCATCGCGGGCCTTGAGTACGCCATTCGCAAGGTGGGCGATTCGTGCGCGGACAGCCAGCTGCAATGGTTCGCCTTGGCCGATACCGAGGACGGCGATGGCACGGCAGCTGCCCCCACTCGCTGGGACGATAGCAACAAGGGCGTGTTCGACCAGGTAGTGCTGGCCGACGGCACTGTTGAGCCCATTCAGCCGGTGACCGAGTACGAGGTGATCGGCCGTCGCGTAGACGATCGCGCCATCTACTGCAACGAGACGGTAAAGGTGCTCACGCACGGTACCGCTGTTCTGCCTTGGACGGCGTCGTGGGAAGAGAAGACGTTCGCGGAGGATTCCGACAGCTCCGACAATTCCGATAATCCTGATGGCTCTGGCAACCCCGACGGCTCTGGCAATCCTAATCAGGCTACCGAAGGTACGCTGGTGACGCGCACTCTCGAAGGTACGGTGGAGTACGGCCGTACCGAGGCGGTGGTGACGGTGCGGACGGCCGATCTCGTAGCGTTCGAGGATGTCGCTCCCTTTGGCTTCGAGGTGGCTCTGGCCAAGACCGGCCAGGAGCCCGACGACTTCCAGCCGCTCGCGCTGCCGGAGGCGGAAGAGGGGGCGGAGATGCCCGAGACCATCGAGGTCCGATTCCGCAACCTCGACGCCAATACTGGCTACACGGTAACCGTGCGCAAGGGCGCTGGTCCGAATCCGGCCCCTGAGCCCACCGAGCCGACCGAGTCTGATGGAGGAACGAGTGAGGACGGCGCCGATGAGGGTGCGGCTACGATGGCCGCAGCTGCGAGTGCCGATGACGGCGCTGGTGCTCCTTCGGATTCCAGTTCGGACGCCTCCGATCTGGGCAATCCGACCGATCCGGATTCTGCTGGTTCTGATCCGACGCAGCCCGGACAGGACGATGAATCCGAGAATGCGAGCGGAGTTGTGGGCAGCTTCGACTTCACAACGCTGGACGTGCTGGGCAACTCGGTGAATTATCTGCCGCAGGGCGAGACTGAGCGTCAGCCCTCTCGTGTGCCTGCTCCCGTTGGGGCCCAGGTCGCCAAGACCGACGCCGAGGGCATCTACACCTTTGGTGAAACCGGCGCCTTGGTGCCCAGCTACTTGCAGCTTGACGAAAACGGCAAACCCATCGCGTGGGGAGAGCGCGGCGTAGATGACGAAGTGGTGCTGGTGTCCTACCGTCTCACGGTGGGCGAGTTGGGCGCCTTCGCCCCCAGTCGCCTTCAGGTGCGTTCGCCGCAGTGGATGCGGGAGGATTCCGATATCGAGCGCGATGAGAAGGGAGCGCTGAACCTGCGAGAGCAGTTCGTCGAGAACAGTGCGGTGCGTCGCGATGGCTACGTGCTGGTGTCCGTCAAGGCGGAGGATACCGATGGCACTCAGCAGTACAACGATACATACAACGAGGTCGATTACGATACCCCCTACGCTCTCTTGATGCAGCGCGGAGGCGATGCTGGCCTTAAGGCCATCACCCGCGCCAAGATTTCCGGCAAGGTCTGGGAAGATGCCGACGGCGATGGCGTGCGGCAGGAAGGCGAGCGGGGCATCGCTGGGGTGCCGGTGGAGCTTACGCGCTACTGGTACGATCCGGCGGATCGCTGCTGGAGATACGATGCGACCTTCAACGATATGGAAGGCGATCTGGCCTATAAGCGCAACTTGACGACCGATGCTGAGGGCAACTGGCTGTTCGAGGAGCTTGAAGCCACGGGTCTCGAGATGCGTGGCGATGAAGAGCTGAACGTGGTGTACGGCTATCGGGTGCACGTGCTTTCGGTGCCCGGTGGTTACGGCATCGCACCAGCCAATCGCGGCGAGGACGCTGCTGCGGACTCCGATCTGGACGAGATGAACACACGGCTTTTGCCGGATGCGCCTGTGGGAGGACTCATTGTTCTGGCTCAGCCGCGTCAAGATGGAGAGCCCGACGAGCGCGTGATTTTCGTTGGGCCCGAAGATGCTGAATGGTCCATGGCGGCCGTGCGGAACAGCACGGCTAACGATGCGGGTCTGGTGCCTTTCGATACCGTGGCCATTGACGGCGTCGTATTCAATGACCAGGCTAAAAACGGCCTGCTGAACGATGATGACGAGCGTCTCGAGGGTATGACGGTTCGCTTGGAGCGCACTATTGCCGATGTTGATTCGGCCATGGATGATGGCTGGTTGTCCCGCGTCGGCGATGGCGTGCAGGGAAGCGATCTGGACGAAGCGGGCGAGCCCCTGCTGGCTTCTGAGCGCTATTACGGCGAGCTGCCCGATGGTGTCGCCGAGATGCTGGCTCGTGCCCATGATGCACGCGGCCCAATCGAGCCGGAAGAGCCCGCGACAGGTGAGCCTGCGCCGGACGACGAATCTGCGGCTGACGACGAACTCATGATGGATGACGAATCTGCGACCGACGATCTGCCGGAAGGCGATTCGCCGGTGGGAGGGTCGACCGAGGAAAATGCCGAAGAGCCGACGCCCGAAGAGCCCTTCACGCAGATTCAGGCACTGTTCGCTCGCGTCTCGTCGATGGCGAAAGCGACTGAGGTTGGCGTCTCCGATCCTGATGTCGAGGAACTCCTGGCCGTCGACCAGAACTTGATTCGTCGGGTTGACGCGAACGAGGATGCTGCCGCTAAGGCTGCCGAGCCGGTTGGGGAGCGCATGGAAGACGATGGTATTTTGCATACCGGCGAATGGGAGGAAATTGGAACTACCACTTCGGCGGAAGATGGCGCATACGCATTCGCCAATCTGCCGATCGCCGACGCGTATGGGCGCCCCTATAGTTACCGCGTGCGCATGGAAAAGCCCGCCGGTGCTGAGTATGTGCCCCTTAAGGTGGGAGCCGATCGCGACATCGACAACGACTACGCGCACCTCAACTTGTTGGGCGAGGTGGTGGATGCGACGCAAGGCACGACCGGGGTTCTGCCGGTGCTCGTGGCGCGTCAGAGCGGAGCGAACGCTTACGGGCAGGCCTATACGGTGTTGAGCGGGTGTGACTGGACTCATGACGCCAAATGCGCCGTCAACCTTGGCATCTACAAGGAGCCTGTGGTCGATGACGGTTGGCTAACTCGTGTGTTCTATAAGGTGAAGAAGTTGGCTCAGACCGGCGATATTGCGACGCTGATTCGCCTTATCCTGGCGGTCATTGCTGGCCTCGCGGCTACGATGTTGATGCTTTCGTCGCTAAATCGCCGCAAAGAAGAGGAGGACGATGGTCGCTGGATAGATATCATCGTCTAAGGACGTGCGCAGCATCGTTGGTTTCATGGAAAGGGCAGCTTCGGCTGCCCTTTTCATCAGTTCGCACCCGCACCCGCACCCTGTCTGCCTTCAATGCCTTTTGCATGAATGCAGGACTGCTCTTGTGGAAAAGCATCTAAGATAACGACATCGAGGACGTTGTCAGCCTACCGACGGCCCATGTCCTTCCAACGCCCTGAAAGGAACACCATGCTCTTCTGCGATATCGATCTTCTCGACGCCGACTTTGCTATCAAGCACCACCAATGGGTAGGAGTGCGCGACGGCCGTATCGCCTATATTGGCTCGGTGCCTCCCGCACCCGATGAAGCTGCCACCTTCGGCGAGACTTACGATGGCACGGGACGTCTGCTCATGCCTGCGCTCTACAACGCCCATGCCCATGCTCCCATGACGCTTCTGCGCGGTTACGCCGAGAACTTGCCGCTGCAGCGTTGGCTCGAGGAGAAGTGCTTCCCCTTCGAGGCCAAGATGACCGCCGAGGATTGCTATTGGGGCACGGTGCTCGCCTGTGCCGAGATGGCGCGCTTCGGCGTGGTCAGCTTTTCGGACATGTACTACGCGACCGAGGAGCGTGCCCGTGCGGTGCTTGAGGCCGGCATGAAGGCCAACATGTGCGAGGGGCTGGTGGCCTTCGAGGAGAAGCCCTACGCGGAATATCCGATCTGCGCCCAGATGGAGGCTCTCGTGCGCGACTGGCACGGGGCCGGCGACGGACGCATTCGCATCGACTACAACATCCATTCGGAGTACCTGTCCACCGAGACGGTTTGCCGCGACATTCTGGATATCGTGCGCGGCACCGACTTGCGCCTGCATATCCACCTATCCGAGACCGAGAAGGAAGTGCGCGAGTGCCGCGAGCGCCACGGCGGCCTCACGCCGGTGGCCTATTTCGACAGCTTGGGGTTGTTCGAGGTGCCCGTGACGGCGGCTCATTGCGTGTGGGTGGATGACGCTGATCTGGATATCTTGCAGCGGCACGGGGTGTTCGTCGCCAACAACCCGGCTTCCAACATGAAGCTCGGCAGCGGTTTCGCGCCCATTCCCGAGATGCTGCGCCGCGGCATTCCCGTGTGCCTGGGCTCCGATGGCATGGCGTCGAACAACAACCACAACCTGTTCCACGACATGTACTTGCAGGCGCTTATCTACAAGGGCGCGACGCTTGATCCGACGGCGGTCACGCCCCAGCAGGCGCTGGCGGCGGCGACGCGTACCGGCGCGCTTTCCCAGGGCCGCGAGGATTGCGGTGTGGTGGCGGAAGGCGCCCGCGCTGACCTGTGCGTGCTGGACATTACGGGCCCGTCGTGGTGCCCGGCGCCCGATCCGGTTTACAACCTGGTCTATGCGGGCGACGGGGCCGACGTGGTGCTCACGATGTGCGATGGCGAGGTGATCTATCGCGCCACCTCCGCCATCTCCGCCGATGCCTCCTCCTGCGCCGATCGCGGTCGCATCCAGCATGCCGCCACGAATGCCGAGTGGCCCACCATTGATGTCGAGCGCGCCAAGGCCGAGTGTGCCGCCCGCACCGCCCGCATCATCAGCGAGCTCTAACTTGGGGTGGCCCAGCTGCTCCGTCCCCGCTGCGTCATCGGGGGACGCGGCGCTCCGTCTCCGACTGCCTTTCGCGCCACAGCCTGAGGCCTCATTTTGCCATCTGGGTTTGGAGCGAACGGCGCATCGGCCTTCGATCCGCAGCCCGGGGCGCCTTTTTGTCGCATGGTTCTGAAAGGTGCGACATTTTGGCCCCTCGGGCTGCGGTGTTAACCATGAAAAACAAAGTCGCAGCAAGGAAAGTACCAGTTCACAGCTTTGTTCCTTCAAACCTCTCCCCGGCAACCCGCAGCCAGACCGGCAAAAATGTCAGAACGAGAAGGGACGTCTGACAAAAATCGTTCTCGGGCTACGGCTGGCGGTGCTCATTATTGCCAGCAGGGGAGCCCCATGGCTGCTCGCAGGTGTTTGTGCTTTGCATCGAAGTCGCCTATGCGAAATCGGATCGGTTTGCCAAGTATGCGGGCAACCGAGAGTGCGATTTTCCTTGTTTCGCTAACCGAATTGAGCTGTAGTCGTCCCACGGTGATAATCCGGTAGTTCATGGCCTGCAGTGCCATGCGTTTAACGGCGTCTTCCTGCAGCTGTTCGGACGTAAGGTGCCGCTCGTCGCTGTCGTACTCGAGAACGAGCCTTTGGGCGGGCCAGCAAACGTCCGCGACATAGTACTCTTTTCGGGAGAGCGGGCGAGCGAGGCTGGTGAGCTCGATGGAGTAGTTCAGTGTCGGTCGGGCAAAGTGGTAGCCGCCGAGATGGTTGGGGAGCGTCATGAGAAGAGCGAGGGCTGCTTCTCTCGGCGAGGCAGCGTTATTGAGAATCCAAGGAGCGGCGCGTCTCGTCATGGCGCAGCCTCGTATGTCCCGATGGGCTAAAAGAGCTTCTCGAATGCGCTCGGATGAAGTAAGCGCGGGACGATTAAAGACGGTGTCGAAAGGGGGTGTTAGACCGTAGGTGCCGCAAAGGGCGCTTCCTTTGAAGATCACTTCGGCAAGATCGCGACTCCAGTTGCTTTGGAGAAAAGCGATCTCGGGGGAAGGAGCAAAAAGCCCTTGCTCGATACGCAAATAGCAATTTTGCCAAAGGGACTCCTCTGCAACATGGCAGCGCACGTCTTTGAGATTGCGCTTTTGTTGACGCGAGGGAACGATGACATGAAAAGGCTTGCTCAGCCAAGGGAGCCTATCCTCTAGGTACTGAACGGCGGCAGCGTTGGGGGCGATGTCCTCCTGGTGGGCGATATCGAGCCACAGGGTGGGGAGAGAGGCGAAATCGCCGTGTTGATAGAAGTCGAGGGCGCTTAAGCCCCATAGTATCAGTTTCGACATTGGCCGTCCTTTTCCAATCGATGATGAAGCCGTATGGTGGTGAGGGGTTGCTGGCACGATCCCTCCGCGCTCCGCGCGTTCGAGCAGATTACTCTTTCCGAACCGCATTAATGACGCGAGAATGCCCCGGTTGGCTCCTCGCGCCAACCGTAGCGGAGTCGCATGGGGCGGCGGTGGGGCGTTCGGGCCAGTTCGCGGACCAGCTTGCGGATCGGCTCGCGGACCAACTCGCGAATCAAACCCTGAGAAGCTCCCCCTGAGAAAAGCGCACGAACTTCGTCTCGCGAATTTCTCGCTGTACTCAGCGGACGCGGTGCCCTCTGCTAATATGGATGCCACGGAAAAGACGCCGTTCGTCGGCGCTGAAAGACCGCTCGCTGGCGATGCGCCAGGAGCTCGCAGGCCGCAGACCTGCCAGCCAAGAGCTCGCGGGTCGCGGACCTATCAGTTGGCGCAGCCCCGTCGTGGGCATTCGCGGCAACGGGAATTCAGCGTAGCGTTTGGCGAGAAGGCGCGCGGCCGATGGGCAGCGCGCCCGGGTTAGACCCGCGCAAGGGGTGCGGGCGCCCTCTATCAGGAAGGCAGGTGGTCGCTCATGGCAGCTCCGGCTCCCGAACACGTCAGAAACATCGTCCTTGTGGGACAGGATGGCGCCGGTAAGACCTCACTGGCCGAGGCCATGCTCTTCGTCTCCGGCAAAACGCCGCGCATGGGCACGACGCATGACGGCAAGTCGTACCTCGATTACGACCCCGAGGAGATCAAGCGCAAGTTCACCATCTCCACTTCTATCGCCCCCATCCCCTACAAGGACTACAAGATCAACGTGCTGGACACCTCCGGCCACCCCGACTTCATCGGCGACACGCTGGCCACCATGCAGGCCGCCGAGATGGCCCTGTTCGTGGTGGACGCCGTCGACGGTCCCCAGGTCATGACGACGAAGCTGTGGCGCGAGGCCGAGGACATGCGCCTGTCGCGCGCGGTGTACATCAACCACATCGATCGTGAGAACGCCAACTTCGACGCCGCCATGGCGCTGCTGCACGCCCGCTTCGGTGGCCGGTTGGGCGCCGTGACCATCCCCATCGGTCAGGGCCCCGAATTCGAGGGCGTCATCGACATCATCCGCATGGAGGCCCGCTATTTCGAGGACGGCGGCGAGCGCGTGGAAGCGGTGGACACGCTGCCGGCGAAGTACCAGGAGGAGGCGCGCAACGCCCGCGACAAGCTGTGCGATCTGGTGGCCGAGGCCGACGACGAGCTCATGATGAAGTATCTCGACGGCGAAGAGCAGCTTACCCAAGAGGAGCTGGAAGGCCTGCTGGACAAGGCCATCGCCCAGGAGCTCATCATCCCGGTGTTCGTGGGTTCTACCATCATCATGCAGGGTGTTCAGGGTCTTATGGAAGACATCTGCACCTACTTCCCGCACCCGAAGAGCCACGGCCGCTTCCGCATGGCCGACGACGTGACGGTGCGCATCGACGAGACGAAGCCTCCCTGCGCCTTCGCCTTCAAAACGGTGTCCGACCCGTTCGTCGGGCGCCTCACGTTCCTGAAGGTCATCTCCGGTTACCTGGAGCCGGGGCTCGAGCTCGTCTGCGGGCGCACCGGCAAGAAGGAGCGCCTCGGCAAGATCCAGGTCATGATGGGCAAAGAGGCCGTGGACGTGAAGAGCGCCAAGGCCGGCGACATCGTGGTCGTGCCGAAGCTCTCCGATGTGCGTGCGGGCGACACGCTCTCCTGCGAGGGCACCATCGCCATCGAGCCTCTGCCTCTGCCCGAGCCCTTGTACCCCGTGGCCATCGAGGCCGTGTCGAAGAAGGAAGAGGACAAGCTCGGCACCTTCCTGGCCCGCGCCGCCGAGGCCGACCCCACCATCCGCATCACGCGCGACGAGGACACGCACCAGACCATCATCCATGCCATGGGCGAGACCCAGGTAGACATGCTGATCGGACGCTTGAAAGAGCAGTCCGGCGTGGAGGCGAAGCTCGTGCCCGTGCGCATTCCCTACCGCGAGACCATCACTAAGCAGGCCGAGGCCCAGGGCCGCCACAAGAAGCAGACCGGCGGCGCCGGCCAGTTCGGCGACTGCTGGCTGCGTTTGGCCCCCATCCCCGGCGAGGGCTACGAGTTCGTGGATGAGATCAAGGGCGGCGCCATTCCGAACGGCCTCATTCCGGCCGTCGACAAGGGCGTGCGCGAGGCCATGGAAGAGGGCTTCCTGGCGGGATATCCCATGGTGGACATCAAGTGCACGGTGTTCGACGGCTCGTACCATTCCGTCGACTCCAACGAGATGGCTTTCAAGACCGCGGCCCGCATCGGCTTCCGCGCTTGCTGCCAGAACGCCGGCCCCATCATTCTGGAGCCCTGGGCCACTATGGAAGTGACCGTGGGCGAGGAGTACGCCGGCACCATCATGGGCGACATCTCCACGCGCCGCGGCCGCATCGTGGGTACCGATGCGGGCTTTGCGGCCGGCGAAACCGTTATCAAGATGCGCGCGCCCTACGCCGAGGTCATCAACTACACGAAGGATCTGCGGTCCATGACCCGCGGGTCGGGCTCCTACACGCTCACGCTGGAAGGCTACGAGCAGGCACCGGCCGACGTGACCCGGAAGCTCGTGGAAGCCTACGAGGCCGCCCGAGCGGCGGGGAACTAGCAAGCTGCCTGCACTTCTCGTTCAGCATCTGTAATGTATCAAGCCGGGAGGTTCGCTTCCCGGCTTTTCTTTCTGCAACAAAGCCCTGTTCCAGCCCTATTTTCCAGAAAATTTCCATGGCTCGTAAAAATTTTTCTTGACTCGGGCTTCACGCCGTAGTATTTTAGCGAATTGCAACTTTTTTGCAGATTTGCGATGGACGTGAAGGAGGAACAGCCTCGTGGCAATGGATAAGAAATCCGCTCCCACCAGCCTTTACAGGGATCGCCGAAGCTTCGCGAAGATTCCCGACGTCATGGACGTCCCGAACCTGATCGCTATCCAGACGGAAAGCTTCGACTGGTTCAAGAACGAGGGCTTGGCCCAGGCGTTCGCCGATGTGTGCCCGATTGAGAACAACACCGGCGACATGTGCGTCGAATTCGGTAAGCACGAGTTCGGCGAGCCCAAGTACACGGTGGACGAATGCAAGGAGAAGGACGTCACCTACCAGGCGCCGCTCTTTGTGGAGATCCGCTTCATCAACCGTGAGACCGGCGAGATCAAGGAGCAGGAGGTGTTCATGGGCGACTTCCCGCTCATGACGCCGCGCGGCACCTTCATCATCAACGGCACCGAGCGCGTGGTCGTCTCCCAGCTCGTGCGCTCCCCGGGCGTGTACTTCGCCTCTGAGCGCGACAAGACCTCCGACAAGACCATCTACAACGCGAAGGTCATCCCTTCCCGCGGTGCGTGGCTCGAGTTCGAAACCGACAAGCGCGACCTGCTCTCCGTGCGCATCGACCGCAAGCGCAAGCAGCCGGCCACCCTGCTCGTGCGCGCCCTCGGCCTGGCCGAGACCCGCGAGGAGATCATCGAGCTTCTGGGCTCCTCCGAGATGGTGCTGCGCACGCTCGACCGCGACCCCGCCACCACCAAGGAAGAGTCGCTCATCGAGCTGTACAAGCGCTTCCGCCCCGGCGAGCCGCCGACGATCGATTCCGCCCGCACGCTGCTCGACGGCCTGTTCTTCAACCCGCAGCGCTATGACCTGGCCAAGGTCGGTCGCTACAAGATGGACAAGAAGCTCGGCTTCACCCCCGAGGAGAACGACTCCTCCACGCTGACCAATGAGGACATCATCCGCACGATGCGCTACATCATCGGTCTGCACAACGGCGACGAGGGCTTCGTCACCGACGACATCGACCACTTCGGCAACCGCCGCATCCGCAGCGTGGGCGAGTTGATCCAGAACCAGTTCCGCATCGGCCTGTCGCGTATGGAGCGCGTGGTGCGCGAGCGCATGTCCATGCAGGAGCCCGACGAGATCACGCCGCAGTCGCTCGTGAACATCCGCCCCATCGTGGCCGCCATCAAGGAGTTCTTCGGAAGCTCCCAGCTCTCGCAGTTCATGGATCAGTCCAACCCCGCCGCCGGCATTACGCATAAGCGCCGTCTGTCGGCTCTGGGCCCGGGCGGTCTGTCCCGCGAGCGCGCCGGCTTCGAGGTGCGCGACGTCCACACCTCCCACTACGGCCGCATGTGCCCCATCGAGACGCCTGAAGGCCCGAACATCGGCCTTATCGGCTCTCTGGCCACCTATGGTCGCATCAATCCCTACGGCTTCATCGAGACGCCCTACCGCCGCGTGATCGACGGCAAGGTGACTGACGAGATCGACTACCTGACCGCCGATGAGGAGGAGAACTTCACCATCGCCCAGGCCAACGACTTGTTCGATCTGGAAACCCGCGAGTTCGGCTACACCGACGAGGACGGCGTCTTCCACAAGTCCGCCCGCGTGCTCGCCCGTACCACCGACACCAACGGCGTGTTCGGCGAGGCCATGGACGTGCCGCCGGAGATGGTCAACTACATGGACGTGTCGCCGCGCCAGATGACCTCCGTGGCTACCTCGCTCATTCCGTTCCTCGAGCACGATGACGCCAACCGCGCTCTCATGGGCTCGAACATGCAGCGCCAGGCTGTGCCGCTGCTGCGTCCGAGCGCCCCGCTCGTGGGTACCGGCATCGAGCACCGCATCGCGGTGGACTCCGGCGAGATCCTCGTGGCCCAGCGCCCCGGCGTGGTCGATTACGTTGACGGCCAGACCATCATCATCCTGAACGACGACGGCGAGTACGACGAGTACCTCATTCCGAAGTTCCAGCGCTCCAACCAGTCCGGTTGTATCAACCACCGTCCCATCGTCCGCAAGGGCGACGAGGTGCAGGCCGGCGACGTGCTGGCCGACGGCCCGTCCTGCGATGGCGGCGAGCTGGCGCTCGGCCAAAACCTTATGATCGCCTACATGCCGTGGGAAGGCTACAACTACGAGGACGCTATCATCGTGTCCGAGCGCGTCGTGGCCGAGGACCTGCTGACCTCCATCCACATCTCCGAGTACGAGGTGGACGCCCGCGACACGAAGCTGGGCCCCGAGGAGATCACCCGCGAGATCCCCAACATCTCCGAGGACATGATTTCCGACCTGGACGCCGACGGCATCATCCGCGTGGGCGCCGAGGTGTTCCCGGGAGACGTGCTGGTGGGCAAGGTCACCCCGAAGGGCGAGACCGAGCTCACCGCCGAGGAGCGCTTGCTTCGCGCCATCTTCGGCGAGAAGGCCCGCGAGGTGCGCGATACGTCGCTGAAGGTGCCCCACGGCTCCGGCGGCCGCGTCATCGGCATCTACCGCTCCTCCCGCGAGGCCGGCGACGATCTGGCCCCCGGCGTGAACGAGCTCGTGCGCATCTACGTCGCTCAGAAGCGCAAGGTGCAGCAGGGCGACAAGCTGTCCGGCCGTCACGGCAACAAGGGCGTTATCTCCCGCGTGCTGCCGGTGGAGGACATGCCCTACCTCGCCGACGGCACCCCGATCGACGTCATCCTGAACCCCCTGGGCGTTCCGTCCCGTATGAACGTCGGCCAGCTGCTCGAGAACCACCTCGGCTGGGCCGCCAAGTGGGGCTGGTCGGACGCCGAGGAGACCGACGAAGTCGTGGAGGGCCCGATGTACGTGGCCACGCCCGTGTTCGACGGCGCCACCGAGGAAGAGATCTCGGACGCCATCGAGAAGGCCAACCGCAACCTCATCAACATGAACCACGCGAAGTACGGCGACATGGCCCGCGACGAGCTGGTGCCCCAGCTGACGCGCACCGGCAAGACGTGGCTGTACGACGGCCGCACCGGCGAGAAGTTCCGCGAGCCCATCACCGTCGGCCAGACCTACATCCTGAAGCTCGGCCACATGGTGGACGACAAGATTCACGCTCGCTCGACCGGCCCCTACAGCCTCATCACCCAGCAGCCCCTCGGCGGCAAGGCCCAGTTCGGCGGCCAGCGCTTCGGCGAGATGGAGGTGTGGGCGCTGTACGCTTACGGCGCCTCCAACGTGCTGCAGGAGATCCTCACGGTGAAGTCCGACGACACGTCGGGCCGCGTGAAGAGCTACGAGGCCATCGTGAAGGGCGAGAACATCCCGGCGCCGGAGGTGCCCGAGTCCTTCAAGGTGCTCGTGAAGGAAATGAAGTCCCTGTGCTTGAACGTCGAGCTCGAGGGCCACGACATGCAACCCATCAGCGAGGACGAGATCGAGGACTACAGTGCCGACCAGGCGCTTTACGCCGCGCTCGCCGCTGATGCCAAGAAGACCGAAGACGAAGAGGCCAACGCCATCGATGCCCTGGCTGCCGAGCTGGGCGACCTGATGAGCGGTCTTGAGTCCGACCTGAACACCGACCTCATCGGTGGCGGAGAGGAGGCCTAACCCCATGACGGAATTCGACGTCAACAACTTCGACGCCCTGCGCATTTCGCTCGCTTCCGCCGAGGACGTGCGCAGCTGGTCCCGCGGCGAGGTGAAGAAGCCCGAGACCATCAACTACCGTACCTTGAAGCCCGAGAAGGACGGCCTGTACTGCGAGAAGATCTTCGGTCCCACCAAGGACTGGGAGTGCGCCTGCGGCAAGTACAAGCGCGTTCGCTTCAAGGGCATCGTCTGCGAGCGCTGCGGCGTGGAGGTCACCCGCTCCAAGGTGCGCCGCGAGCGCATGGGCCACATCGAGCTGGCCGCGCCCGTGAGCCACATCTGGTATTTCAAGGGCTCCCCGTCGCGTCTGGGCTACCTTTTGGACATTCCGCCGAAGGAGCTCGAGAAGGTTCTGTACTTCGCCAGCTCCATCATCACCTCGGTGGACAAGGAGGCCCGCGAGGAGGACATCGACGACTTGCGCGACGAGCTTGCCGCCGACATGGAAGAGCTGGACGCCGAGCGCGACCGCCTCATCGAGGCCACTCGCAAGCTGTCCACCGACTACGTGCCGGAGGAGGACGACTTCGTCGACGACCTCGATGACGACGAGCGCCTCACCCCCGAAGAGGTGGAAGAGGAGATCGCCGACATCTACGAGGAGTTCAACGAGCGCAAGGCCCTGCGCCAGGACGCGTTCGACGCCTTCCTGAAGATCGAGCCGAAGCAGCTCATCGGCGACGAGGCCCTCTACCGCGAGATGCGCGCGAACTACCGCGACTACTTCACCGGCGGCATGGGCGCCGAGTCGGTGCGCGACCTTCTGGACGCCATGGATCTGGAGGCGACCTCTGAAGAGCTGCGCGAGGTCATCGCCACGGGCAAGGGCCAGAAGCGCGCCAAGGCCGTGAAGCGCCTGAAGGTGGTGGATGCGTTCCTCAAGTCGGACAACAAGCCTTCCGACATGATCCTGGACGTCATCCCGGTCATTCCGCCCGATCTGCGCCCCATGGTGCAGCTCGACGGCGGCCGCTTCGCCACGTCGGATCTGAACGATCTGTACCGTCGCGTCATCAACCGCAACAACCGCCTGAAGCGCCTGCTCGATCTCGGTGCCCCCGAGATCATCATCAACAACGAGAAGCGCATGCTGCAGGAGGCCGTGGACTCGCTGTTCGACAACGGCCGTCGCGGTCGCCCCGTGACCGGCCCCGGCAACCGTCCGCTGAAGTCCATCTCCGATATGCTGAAGGGCAAGCAGGGCCGCTTCCGCCAGAACCTGCTCGGCAAGCGCGTCGACTACTCCGGCCGTTCCGTTATCGTCGTCGGCCCGTCGCTGAAGCTGCACCAGTGCGGCCTGCCTCAGCAGATGGCGCTGGAGCTGTTCAAGCCCTTCGTCATGAAGCGCCTGGTCGAGCTTGAGTACGCCGCCAACATCAAGGCCGCCAAGCGCGCCGTCGATCGCGGTGCCAGCTACGTGTGGGACGTGCTGGAAGAGGTCATCGTCGACCATCCGGTGCTGCTGAACCGCGCACCAACCCTGCACCGTCTGGGCATCCAGGCCTTCGAGCCGGTGCTCGTCGAGGGCAAGGCCATCAAGCTGCACCCGCTCGTCTGCACCGCCTTCAACGCCGACTTCGACGGCGACCAGATGGCTGTGCACGTGCCGCTGGGCGCCGAGGCTCAGGCCGAGGCCCGCGTGCTGATGCTGTCCTCCAACAACATCAAGTCCCCGGCCCACGGCCATCCGCTGACCGTGCCGACCCAGGACATGATCATCGGCCTGTACTACCTCACGGCCATGCGCGACGGCTTCCCCGGCGAGGGTCGCATGTTCATCGATTTCGATGATGCCCTGAACGCCTACGACGCCCGCGCCGATCTGGACCTGCAGGCCAAGATCCAGGTGCGTCTGCCCTACAACACGAAGGTGGCCACCGCCTTCGGCGTGTTCGAGGATCACAAGGAGGGCGAGCGCATCGAGACGAGCGTCGGCCGCATCATCTTCAACGATGTGCTGCCGCCGGACTATCCCTTCCTGAACTACGAGATGAACAAGAAGGAGATCAGCCGCCTGGTCGAGGACGTCACCAACACCTACGACCTGTCCGAGGTGCCGCCGATTCTCGACGGTCTGAAGGACGCCGGTTTCCACTACGCCACGCGCGCCGGTGTTACCGTGTCGGTGTACGACGCCACCATCCCGCCGTCCAAGCCGGCGATTCTCGCCCAGGCCGATGAGCGCGTCGCCGCCATCGACGAGGACTACGAGATGGGCCTCATGTCCAACGAGGAGCGCCACAAGCAGGTCGTCGACATCTGGAACGATGCCAACGAGGAAGTCGGCGAGGCCATGGCGGAGAACTTCGACAAGTTCAACCCCATCTACATGATGGCCTTCTCCGGCGCCCGAGGCAACATCAAGCAGATTCGCCAGCTCGCCGGTATGCGCGGCCTGATGTCCGACCCGAAGGGCGAGATCATCGACCGTCCGATTAAGGCGAACTTCCGCGAGGGCCTGTCCGTTCTGGAGTACTTCATTTCCACCCACGGCGCCCGCAAGGGTCTGGCCGACACGGCGCTGCGTACCGCTGACTCGGGTTACCTGACCCGCCGTCTGGTGGACGTGGCCCAGGACGTCATCATCCGCGAGATCGACTGCGGTACCACCGAGGGCGTGCCCTACCGCGTGCGCAACGAGAAGAACGAGGTGGACGAGAACCTCATCGGTCGCTGCCTTCTGGAGGATGCCGTCTCTCCCGAGACCGGCGAGATCCTCGCCGAGGCCGGCACCTACCTGCATTCCATGGCCCAGCTGCGCGAGCTTGATGCGGCCGGCATCGAGGAGGTCACGATCCGTACGATCATGACCTGCCATGCCGAGCACGGCGTCTGCCAGAAGTGCTACGGGTGGGATCTGGCCACGGCCCGTCCGGTGAACATCGGCACGGCGGTGGGCATCATCGCCGCCCAGTCCATCGGCGAGCCCGGCACCCAGCTGACGATGCGTACGTTCCACACCGGCGGCGTTGCCGGCGAGGACATCACCCATGGTCTGCCCCGTGTTCAGGAGCTGTTCGAGGCCCGCAAGCCCAAGGGCCAGGCGGTGCTCGCGGAAATCTCCGGCACCATGCAGGTCACCGGCGACAAGATGTCGAAGACCATCACCATCCACGACCAGGAGGGCAATTACCGCGAGTACGTGGTGAGCGCCCGCGCCCAGCTTCTGCCGGGCGTGTTCGACGGGTGCGAGGTGCGCGTGGGCCAGCAGCTGACCAAGGGCTCCGTGAACCCCCACGACCTGTTGCGCCTCACCGATCCGAACACGACGCTGCGCTACATCGTGGGCCAGGTCCAGGACGTGTACGTGTCCCAGGGCGTGGATATCAACGACAAGCACATCGAGGTCATCGCGCGCCAGATGCTGCGCAAGGTGGCCGTGCTCGATGCCGGCGACTCCGACTTCCTGCCGGGCCGTCAGGTGAACCGCTTCGAGTTCGAGAAGGTGGCCAACGAGCTCATCGCCGAGGGCAAGGAGCCGCCGGTGGGCCAGCCGCTGCTGCTCGGCATCACTAAGGCGTCGCTGGCAACGGATTCGTGGCTGTCCGCCGCGTCGTTCCAGGAGACCACCAAGGTGCTCACCGACGCCGCCATCGAGGGCAAGACCGATCACTTGGCCAGCCTGAAGGAGAACGTCATCATCGGCAAGCCCATTCCCGCCGGCACGGGTCTGCGTCGCTACCGCGACGTGGGTCTCACCTACAAGGGCCGCCCGGTGGAGAAGGTCACGGGAGATGCGCTGCCCGACTTCGCGCCGGATGCGCTGCGCGAGATCGAGGAATTGCTGCCCCAGCCCCAGGATTGGTCGCTCGACAGCGACGGCTACTTCAATTCTTCGGGCTCGTTCGGCGGCTACTACAGCGCCCTTTCGGGTCATCGCGGCCACAACCTGTCCGACGAGGACGCGCGCCTGTACATCTACGACGATCTGGGCGTGTCCCAGCGTTGGGCGAACAAGTTCTCCGAGGCGGGCATCGAGACCGTGGCCGACCTTCTGGGTCATACCGAGGAGGATCTGCTGCGCATCGAGGGCATCGGCGTGAAGGCCATCGAGGAGCTGAAGGAGGGCTTGGCGGCCCGCGACCTCATGCACGTCATCGAGGACGACCTGGCGGCCTCTTCCGACGACATGAGCCAGCTCTTGGACATGGTGTTCTCGCCCGATGACACCATCCTCATCGGCGGCGACGAGCCCCCGACGTTCAACACCGACGGCGAGGAGATGCTCGGCGAGGCCCTGCCTCCGCGCTCCTACCAGCGCAACCTGGAGGAGCTTGACGCGCTGCTCGGCAACATGGGCGGCTTGGGCTCCCTCGGCTTCGGCTTCACCAGCGCCGAGGACGAGGCGGCTTCCAACGAGGCCATGGAAGACGGCGAGGAGTAAATTGGTTTCGCCTGTCCTTGCGAAGCATCACTGACTTCCTTGGACAAACTCGGGAGTTTTCTATTGGGGCGACCTTCGGGCCGCCCCTTTTTTGTGTTTGCTGTTCCCGCGGGGCGCCAAATGGCCAAAAAGTAGCTGCCAGCTGGCAGCTAGGTACCTGTTTTTGACCATGGAGGCTATAGCGACGAAATCAGGCTGGCTGCTCGGAAAATATTCCCAGGTCAGTGCGTCGACGAATATTGGTACAAAGCAAGCCGCCTTTTCGGTTTGCAGCTAACGACCGATAATTGACCAAAACGTCGCTTCAAGCTCTTCGAACTTGCAGCTGGCATTCGGAATTTGGCCATTGAGCGCAGCTTTCCCTTGCGCGCGGCTACTCGCTGTCGACCAGGGTGCCACCTTTGCCATGGTTGAGGATGATCTTGCGGGCGCGGGTGTAAGCGTCCAGGGCCGGCCGCACGCGTTCGTAGTTGTCCTTCTTGTAGATGGCGTACAGCCGGAAGGCCGCATCGTCGTCGGTCACGGGAAGCACCGTCACGCGGGAGAAATCCGACAGGTAGCGCAGCTGGGGCATGGATGCCTGCAGGATCATGACGTCTTCCACACCCAGCGGAATAGCGCAGTAGTTCATGTAGGTGCGCCCGAGTACCGCCCGGGTGCGGGGCGTGTAGCCGTGCTCTTGGCAGACGCGTTCGATGTTGGTCCAGCCCGACAAGGAATAGCCGTCGGCGAATTTCACGAAGCGGTAGCTGCGCAGATCGTCCATGGTCACCGACTTCATAGAGGCCAGGGGGCTGTCCATAGAGACCATGGCAACGAAGGGCGAACGAATGAGCGGAATGTAGGCAAGTCCCAAATTATCGAGCTTGTCGAGTTCGGCATAGGCCAGCAAGATGTCGGCATCGCCTTCCACCAATTGCTCCAGGTAGTTCGTATCGTTCAGGCTGTTGTAGCTGGCAGGAGCCTCGCCCTCGGCGTCGAGAAACGTTGCGGCAATGGAGGTGATGGAGGCGATGGCGCTATCGGACATGACTCCGTTCACCTTGAGCGGTGTGTGGGTTTGAATGTCGTGGATGCGCTGCTTGGCGTCGTCATAGGTGTCCACCATTTGCAGGGCGGCAGCAGCGAACACGTTGCCTGATTCGGTGAGCTCGACCCGGCGTCGGTCGCGCTCTAAAAGCGAGCAGCCGAGCTCCTTTTCCATGGCGACGATATGCTTGGAAAGCGTCGGCTGTGTGAGGTGCAATATCTCTGCCGCTTTGGTGTAGTTCAGTGTCTGAGACAGCACGATGAACTCGCGCAACAAGCTCAGCTCCATGGAAAGCCCCCTTCAAACCCCTTCTGCTTTTCGCGTTATTGACACCATACACCCTAATGGGCCGAAAGGGCACGGCATCTCTTGCCCAATTCCAAATGGAATAAGCATATTCGCAGCAGCTGATCAGCAAAGAAATGCCCTTCTGAGTATTGAGTAACCCCAAATTGACGGTTCTTACGGAAAGAACGTCAATTTGAGGCTAGATATATCTCGAATAATCGAAATTCGTTAACAATATAGTCACGAATTGACGGTTGTTACGTAAGAAGGGTCATTTTGTGGCTAGAAAAAATTCAGAGAAATGGAACGGCATTCCTCAAGGTCTGTGTTGCTCGCGGATCTCGCGACGGCGGGCTTCGCGGGCCTGAGCGTACTCGCGGCGGGCGGCGGTGTCGAAGGACTTCACCTTGGCCTGGGGTTCCTGCAGGTTGTCCACCTTGATGAAGCGGGCCATGCGGCTGGCGATGGAGTCCTCGGCGCTGGGATTCCAGCCGATGGGCTGCATGGTGAAGCGGAACTTCTTGCCGCTCAGGAACTCGTCGGTGGAAACCTCCTCGGCCACAGTGATGGCCTGCTCCGGGCAGATGGTCTCGCAGAGGCGGCACTGCATGCACAAAGCGCTGCGATGCTCCACGCCGAAGGCGTCGTTGGCGGCGTCGAATCGGGTCAGGGCGCCGGTAGGGCAGAACACGGTGCACATGCGGCAGGAGCGGCAGAGTTCCGTGTCGATGGTGACCTGGCCCCAGAGGCGCGTGGTCACGGTGGGGGCCGCGGGGGTGCCGAGGGCTTTCAGACTGTTGAAGAGGCGCAGGCGACGCTCGGGCACGAAGTGGGGGAGGGTACCGTCAGCCTGCACATGGGCGAACTGGGGCTCGCGACTGTCTTGTTGCGACTCTCCTGTGGGTGGGGCCACGGGGTACCCTGATTCGCTCAAACAGTCCCCGCTGGCATCTGCCACGGTGGCGGCGTTCACGGCATTAGTGTCATCCTGAGCGGAGGCCGTAGGCCGGAGTCGAAGGATCTCTCGAGTGTCGGAGGCGTGCTGGAGGCGGATGCGGTCGATGGGGGAGGGGGTTCCCAGGGCAGCGAGGAGGGTTTCGGCGGAGACGATGATCTCATCGCTGAGGGCGCCGCCGCAGCGATGAGGGCAACTCTCACAGGGGCCGCTGATGAGCTGGATGGAACGGGCGCCGCGGGCGGTGGCTTCCACGAGCAGCGACTCGTCCACGCGACCCAGACAGACGACGCCGACAAGGGGCCGGCCGTCGGAGGTGGCACCTGCAATCTTCCCAGGGACGAAGGAGGGCGCGGTGGCATCGCAGGAGTCTCGCTTCATGCGATTGCCGCTGGCCATTGCAAAGGCGCGCTCGCAGGCGATGGCCACTCGGCCCTCATTCTCGGCAAGAGCGGCTTCTACGGCGCCGAACAGTTCCTCGTCGGTGGGGTTGGCGGCGGTAAGGCAGCCGGTGGGGCAGGCCGAGGCGCAGGTTCCGCAACCGATGCACTTCTCAGGGGAGACGACAATGCCCTCTTCGCCCAAGGAGATGGCACCCGTGGTGCACACGGCGGCGCAGCGCAGGCATTCCCCGTTGCGGTGGCGCACGAGCACGCAGCGCTGGGGCTCGACCGCAAGCAGCGGTGAATTCATCTCATCGATGAGGTTGATCATCTGTCCGTGGCGATAGTTAGTCATGATAGGACACCCCCGTAATGGCGCGGATGGTTTCGCTGGGGTGCACCTCGCACACGCGCTCGCCTTCCCGCAGCCGTACCCGATGGATCTTCAGTTGCAACGATTCGGCCTCCGCCAACGGGGCCTCGGTAAAGTACGTGAATAGGAGCGTTGATGCGGCCTTGCCGGCGCAAGCATAGGTCTTGGCCATTTCGGCAGCCAGCATGGCCGGGCGCTTGTCGCGCTCCATCTGGGCGGGATCGAAATAGCGGCGCGGAAGAACGAGGCCGTTCACGAGCCCCGCCATGATCACGACACAGGCGGTCTGCCCCGCAAAATCCTCCGGCAGCCCCACGCGCACGCCGTCGCCGACGAAGCCGGGGGAGAGCACTCGGTCTTGAACGGCGTCGCACAGGGCTGGCGCTGTGGCCTGCTCGCCCGCATCTTTCGCGGCGGCGCGGAGCAGCGCTGCTCCCTGATCGTCATCCGCGCCGACGGCAACGATAGCCGCATCGATCAGCGCGCTTCCCCTGAGGCCCGAAAGGCAGTCGACGATTTCGGCCGCTTCGGCCAAGGCGGTGGTGGCGCTTGCAGCCTGCTGGCGCAGCAGGGCGCTTTCAGGAGCATCGACGAAGGCGACGCCTGCGCGGAGGCTTAAGGCGGCATCGCCCGAAGCGACGGCGTTCGCCAGGGCGCTTTGGGCCAAATAGTCGCCAAAGCCGCACCAGCTGCGCAGGGCGAGCGGGTCTTCTGGATCGGCGGCAAGGCGCAAAAGCGTAAAAGCGCGAGCGGCCCGGCAGGTATCGGCATGGCGCATATCGCCGCCGAGCGAGGGGCGGGACAGCGGGCTTGCGGC
>OLQR01000131.1_pt1 | contig 59325 bp, 60 predicted proteins | sample 1671881 | NCBI WGS metagenome assembly OLQR01 (sample SAMEA3136623, study PRJEB25190) | human gut metagenome | biome: human gut; feature: human-associated habitat; material: faeces | place: Austria | collected 2013 | reverse complement strand
CAGGGCAGTTTAGTCTAAAAATAAAATAAATTATATTTGTTTTACAAATATATAGTAGTCTCTACTGGTCTGACTTAGCTTAGAATATGGAAAGGGAGGAAAAATATACAATGAAGAAAATCTTAAAACTTGTTATTTGTTGTGTTTTAGTGTTAGGATTGATTACAACTATTTCGGCTAATACTAATAAAACTAGTGCACTTGGTGAAACTAGTAATATTGAAAGTTTTGAAACGAAATATAACTATGATACAATTGATGTCAATAAATCACCTAATTTTCACGTTAATGACACAACATCAGATGCTTCACGCATTCGTACTTCGCCGCATTTTATTAATACTAATAAATTTACGACGAGTAATGAAAAAAAATGCACAATTAAATAAATATGGAGCAATATTGTTGTTATCAGATTTATGGTGTGCTTATGATTGGGGAGATGCAAATGTTAGCTATGATCAAGTATTAAAAAATGAGTGGGCACTATCACCCCAAACAAATATTAACAATATTGTAGTTGATGTCAAAACAAAAGATGGAACGTTTAGCAGACGAACATTACAGTTCAATGATGCAGATTGGAAGATGTATTTAGAGGTTAAGGATACTAATGGGGACAGAGCAGTTTTCACACCGAACAATAGTAATGGAACAATTAGAATTAAGAAAAATGGAACTAATACGGATATCACTACTTTAAAGTTAGTTCAAGGTCGTGTTACTAAGCAAATGAATAAGGGAATCATTGAATCAAGTAAACATAATTTCGATATGTTTAAAGGAGGTTATGGTAGCCCAAGTTACAATACAAACCAATGGAAACCTGAATACGCTCAAAATTTAAATCAATATACTACTTATTTTGTTAGAACTGTAAATTTTGGAGGAAAAATTGGATCGGTTGATTTGCTTATAAAAGCTACTAATATTATTGATGTAAACTGTTCTGGTTGTTTAACATACGCGATGAGCAAGCCAACTATTGTAAATCAGCAAGCTATTAAAATCAATAAAAGAAGTATAAATTTTGATAAAAATAAAGATTCAAAAAATGTTCAATTCAGTATTACAGGTGACAATACTGCTAATGTTAATTTAACTTTAAATGGCGAAGGTAGTGCTACCGATAATGTTCAAATTCCTATGCCAACAGATAAGGATGAATTTGAAATTGATGTCAAAGAAGTTTACGGCAATGGTTTTAAAACTACACCAGAAAATGGCTACCATGTGAAATTTAAATCTAAATATGCAATCAATGGAATTAATCATATCAAAATTTGGAGTTATTCATTAGACAATGGAAATACATGGAGCGAATATGAAGAAATTCCTAATTTAAATTTTATTAACGCTAAGCCTAAAGTTACTTATACAACAGATGGGCATGGAACATTAAGTAAAAATGAAGAAATTGTTGATATCAATGGTAGCCCAGAAGGAGTTAAAGATACTCCAAATGAAGGGTACAATTTTAAAAATTATGTTGTAAATAAAGACGTAAAATTAAGAGATGGTACTGTTATTAAAGCAGGAAACGCTATTGAAGAAAATCAAATTTCTCAAATTGTAGTTGAAGAAGATATTGAAATTCAAGCAGTTCATGAATCAAAAATTGATATATCATTAGATGACCGTTTTACATGTAATCAACCAGTTGACAAAGTTTATAATGGTCAAGAACAAAAGTGGACTCCAACTATTAAAGATAATGTTACAGGAAAAGATTTAGTTGAAGGTGTTGATTATGATGTTGTTTATAGTCAAGATTTAACAAATGTAGGTGATGTAACAGTATCTATCAAAGGTAAAGGTATATATCAAGGTGAAAAGCCACTTTCATATAAAATTACCCCTAAAAAAGTTAAATTAACAGCAAACAGCGCAGAAAAAGAATATGATGGGAACCCAATTAGTGATTCTGGATATTCTGTATCTGACGGTGGATTTGTTAAAGGAGAAGAATTTGATATTAGAGTTACTGGTGAGCAAACATTTGTTGGTGAATCGAGCAACACAATTACAGCAGTAACTCCTAAAGGTAATGCTAAAAAAGAAAACTATACAATTGAGTTGGTTCCTGGAATTTTAAAGGTTACTGATGGAACTAAAAACAAACCAATTGATTCTAACAAAGTTATTAAAAAATCACATGACAATTCTAAAACTTATAGGTTGGGAGAAGTCGTTGAATTTACTATTGAAGCTACTAATATTTATGGTCAAAATAAAAATATGATTATTGAAGAGCAAGAAGGGGTTACTATTACTGGTAATACAAGGTTTGAAAATGTCGAACCTGGAAAAACTGTAACCACTACAGCTCAACATACAGTTACTGAAGCAGACATACTAAAAGGTACTGTATATACAAATAAAGTAAGTGTTTCTTTTGAAAATGGTAAGAAATTTGAAAATACTGATAAGGTAGCTATTGAAACTAAAAATTCTAAATTAACAGTAAATAAACGTACTGTAAGTACACCAAAAGACGGGAATGTGTACGCTCTAGGTGAAAAAATTGAATATGAAATTTCAGTTACAAATAGCGGTAATCTAACTGTTAAAAATATAGAAGTAAATGATGAATTAACAGGAGATAAATGGACTGTAAAGGAATTAGCGCCTGGGCAAACAAGCGAAACTTTTAGAACATCTTATACTGTAACTGAGAAAGATGTTTTAGCAGGTACTGTAAAAAACAAAGCAACAGCTAAAGGAGAAAGTCCTGATAAGGACAACTTAGAAACAAAAGTTGATCCTGGAATAAGGGAAGAAGCTGTTGAAACTTCTAAACCAAGTTTTGTAGTTATTAAAGAAGCTCAAGAAGGTTCTTACAAATTAGGTGAAACAGTTGTTTATAACATTAAAGTTATTAACAACGGTAATGTATCAATCAACGACATCAATGTTAGAGATGATTTAACTGGTGATACTTGGACAATTGATACTTTAAAACCAGGAGAAGAAAAAGAATTAACTGCTAAGTATGTTATTACTGAAGATAACATATTAGATGGTGAAATTGTAAATGTTGCTAGTGCTAAAGGTCAAGATCCAAAAGGGAATGATATAGAAGAAACTGGTTCATCAACAATTACTCCAGAAGAAATTAATGCTCATATGATTGTTAATAAGAAAACAGTAAGCAATCCAAAAGACGGTAAATCTTATAAATATGGTGAAGAAATTAAATATGAAATCACTGTAACAAATGACGGAAATGTTACTTTATACAATGTTAATGTTAGTGATAAATTAACAGGAGATAAATGGACTATTAAAGAATTAACTCCTGGAGAAACTAGTAAAGTATTCAAAACATCTTATAAAGTAACTGAAAAAGATGTTCTAGCAGGTTCAGTTGTTAATACAGCAACCGCAACAAGTGATGATATCTTAGATAAAATTACTCCAGAAGTCGTTCCTGGTAAACAAGAAGAAAATGTAGAAGCTGCAATTTCAAGTGTTTTAGTTGAAAAAAAAGCTAAAGAAGGTACATATAAAGTAGGTAATACTGTAACTTATGAAATTAAAGTTATCAACAATGGTAATGTTACTGTTTTGGGAATCAAAGTTATTGATGAATTAACAGGAGATAAATGGACTATTGATAACTTAAAGCCAGGAGAAGAAAAAATATTCACTACTAAATATGTAATAAAAAAAGCAGATGAAGATAGAGGATATGTAAAAAATACTGTTAAAGTAGAAGGATTAGGATCTAATGGAAAAGATGTCAGTGTTAATGGTGAATCAACAATTAAAGTTGAAAAAACTGAAGTTGTTACAAAACCTACAACAGGTGATGATACTCAATTAATTCTATGGGCTACTTTAGCAATAACATGTGGTGGAATTATTATTTATTTAACTTCTAAAATAAGAAGAAAAGAAGAAAAATAATATTTATTGAATTGATTACTACAATAGAAATCATTCAATAGATAAAACTTAGTAGAAACAGATCTCATGAAACAGAAGAGGTCTGTTTTTACTACATATATTAAAACCACAAGATTTTGAAAAGCAGTTTCAAATATCATGGCTTGAAATAAAACCTAACAAATGATGTGGGGCAAATTTGCCCCACGTTTCTTTATACATTAGAAATCAATTTCGGAAATATCTAAGTCTGATGATGTATCAACATCATCATTTTGTGCGACAGGCAGTTGCTTATATGCCATGTTTATAGGGGCATGATATTTTCTATTTACAAATGGTTGCTCAAGATAGTTAGCTATAAACTTGAAATGTGTCAAGGAATATAGAAATCCTGTAGGTGAAAGTCCTACCTCATGTGCACTAGTGCTATTCGAGAAGCTTAATCTAGTGCACCACTGTGAAGTGATGTGTGAAGGAGATGACCAATTGAATTGTTTGTAAAGACGTTGAAAGAATGAAATGATTCTTACTTTAAGGTTATATTGTAGGCCATCAGCTTCTTTAGATGGATTGAAAATCACATCTACAAGATAAATATCTCTAAATTGTGCTATAGTGATATTAGGGTATGGTTTTTTAAAATTGACAATGTAATCAATTTCATTGTCGGATGCACGATTGTTGGCTGCCAAACCTTTATCACTGTGGTTCAATGTAGAATCTATACCTTTTTCTTTTAAAGGACGAATAAGCTGACGCTTAGAATGGCCAGTAATAATAGCTAATTTGTCATAAGATAAATTATGATCATCATTTAATTTTTTAGACAATAAATCAATAGCTTCTTTTTTGTCCAATAAAAAAACCTCCTTCATATAACATGATAGAGGATAAATTATAGAAAGAAAATAATGGTGACATTTTTGCGGGATTTTACGGTGACATAATTGCTGAATCTTAACAGAAATATAAATGTTGTTGTTAAAATCATAAAGATATGCTATTTTGATAGATAGGAGATAATGAGGAGGGGTGTGTATAGAAAGTGAAACAATAACAAATCATTGTCTTGTTAATTGAATAAATGATAAATAATTGTTGAATAAAGAAGGACTATTAAAAATATAGAGAACTCACCTAAGTCGAAAAGAATTTAGTTGAATTAGAGAAAAGTTGGGTTTGAGATGATCTTTACCTTTTTATATTAATGTTAATGAAGCCTTTATGTAAAGCAACAGACAATGAAATCGACAAAGAGTATTTTTTTAGATTTATGGGAGAGATAAACTCAAGTTTATAAGTTTATTTGCTTTCGGTAAAGGAGATGAATGTATGAGAAAAAAATCAAAGAAAGCAATAAGTAGTATTTTAGTTTTGTTTGTGTTGTTTCAAATAGTATGTCCCGTTTCTTCCTATGCAATAGAAAATGGTGGACAAGAAACTCAAGAAACGACGAATGAAAGCTTAGTGATGGATGAAAACACTGGTAAAGATGAAGATAACAGTGCTCAGGATTCTTCAAAAGATGAAGAAAATATTGTTGTTATGGCTGCTCACCAAAGTGAAGACTATAAATATCTTTCTGATTTAGATTATATTACAGAAAATAATTGGTCTTATGCAGGATGGGGAGAAATCAAAAAAGACAAGAATATTGAAAATGGGCAAATCAGTTTACTTGTTGATGGAACAAGGGTCTATTTCAGTAAAGGTATGGGAGCGCATGCTTCTTCACAACTTACCTATGATGTTTCTGGTTTTTCAGGTACATATACCCGATTTGTTTCTAAAATGGGAGTCGATGCTTCTAAAAATGGTCTAGGAGAAGTTTGGTTTAGAATTTCTGCTTCAAAGGATGGAACAAATTGGGATGAACTTTATAAATCAAATCCAGTAACTTCAAAAGATAATGCCTTAGATGTAGATTTAAATATTAAAGATTATAAATATTTAAGATTATATGCAGATAAAAATGGCTCAAATGCAGTAGATCATGCTGTTTATGCAGATTCGCGAATTGTAAAAGAAAACTATGATCTTTCATCAGAACTTTTTGATGATATTAAAAAGGTATCTTACTATGATGAAATTCTTTCTAAAAATACAGTAGAAGAAAACTATAATAATCATTTCGATACAGTATTAAAAAGAGAATTTGTTAATCGCATGGGTTATTGGAATTTACAAAACAGTATCAAAGATGATGATACTGGTGAAGCTAAAGAAGCTATTAAATGGATTTTTAATGACCAAGAAAACTTACAACTATTTATTGAAACTGGAAATGTAGGAGATTCTTTAAAATGTGTTAGTCTATTAAAAGAATTATATAGTAAGCACAAAGATGATCTTAATGATCAAACACAAGGTGATGTTTATAAAAAGATGATGATTGCCTTAGCAATTGCTTATAGTACAGATAGAAACGGTTCACCGTTGAGTTTCAATATGCAACCGAATTCTTATGATGCTTTAAAAAGATATGAAATTATAAAAAACTTATACGATTCAGGTCTGTTTGCTAGAAAAGATGAATTTAGTACATACAACATGGAACTTATTCGAATGGTAATGAATGATTCTATTAGTAATGATGAAATCGATTGGTTAAGACATTACTCGCAATCACGTCATGGAACGGATCTCAATAAAGCTCTAAACCCTTATAATTATATGCATTATGTTTCACCAAACTATGCTCAAGATAAACTTTATGATGCAAACAATAAAGAAACATATGATACGAAGTATCAATTAAGTAAATATAACATTCCTTATGGATTAAATAGTGATGGAACAAAGACATCAAGAACATGGATGGTTATGGAAGCTGGAGGTATTTGTTGGAATATTTCAAGATTAGGACAAAACTTAAATCGTGTTTATGGAATACCAACAGTAGGTATCTATCAACCAGCTCATGAATCTTATTTTACTTATTCACAAAATAGTGATGGTAAAGGTATCTGGAGTATTGGAAACAATATTTTTGGTTGGGGACAAAGTTCGTCAAAATGGTATGGTGGAAATGGAACACGTTTATTATTAAATTGGAATAATAAATCATTTACACGACCACATATGGGATTAAAGGTTGATCTAGGTAATGGAGTGAAATCGGATGTAGGAAATAACGGTGGATATCAATTATTAGGACAAGCTGCTTTAAATAACTATGAAGCTTATCAAAAATCGCTTTATTATAACTTAATTGCTAATTCTTATGAAAGTGGAACACAAAAAGAAGAAGTTTATAATAAAGCACTAGAAGTTTTAGATATCAATTTAGATAGTTTTGAAGCAATACTTAATCTTTATAAACAAAAAGGTGATAAAGTAACAAGTGCAAATTGGCTAGAATTCGCTAAAAGAGTGATTTCAACATATACATACTATCCAATGGCTATGACAGATTTATTAAGAGTGATTAATCCTTATTTGAATAGAGAAGATGCACTAGAAGTTGATATGTTAAAAACAGAAGCTTTGAATAAAGCTTTAAATGCGACAGATGGTGAAGTGTTACAATCAGGAGCATGTAGAGAAATTGCCCGTGAACTCCTAGGCAGTGACAAAGTCGATTTAGCTTCATTCTCTTTTGATGGAGAAAATGCGGGTAAGATCGTTATGAATTCAAAATATGATGATTATGATTTCCAAGTCCAATATAGTCTGGATGGGGGAAATACTTGGGAAACCTCATTAGAACATAAAATAGTTTTATCTAAAAAACAAATCGAAAGTATTACTGCTGATAATGATATCCAAGTTAAAATATCAGGATCAAATCAAGTGTTTACGATTGATATTTTAAAAGGTGAAAATATTTCTTCAAAAACACTTGCGATGAATGATGATGAAGATTCCTTTGTTGGAAAAACAGAAGTTTTAGAATATAGTATAGACAATGGAAAAACATGGAAGGCTTTTGATCGTGATACGAGAATTACAGGAAATCAAACAGTGCTTGCTCGATACAGAGCACATGGGGTGTATTTAAGTGGAGATAGTACAGAATATAACTTTACTGAAAATAACGATAAAGAGAAAAAATATGTTTACGTTAAAGATATTTCTTACATATCTTCTGGAAGTTCTCAAAGTGGATATGCTGCAAAAAATATGATCGATGCCAGTCCATTTACAACATGGCATACAACGTGGGGACAAGTTGCTAAAGATAAAACCTATGTCGTAAGCTTTAATGAAGTAAAATATTTATCACAAATTACCTATGATCCTGCCGATGGTGTCAATGGGCGAATCAAATCAGCAAAGGTTTATGTAAGTTTAGATGGTAAAGAATGGACCTTAGCGGGAGAAAAAACAAATATGGCAAATAACACCGCCAGAAAAGAACTTGTTTTAGATGAATCTCTTCCAGCAAAATTTGTGAAAATCGAAGCAACGGAAACTTATGGAAACCACGAAGGACCAAATAAATATGTAAGTGGAAGAAGATTCAATTATTATGAAGATACAACAAAAATATATAAAGATCCAAGTATCGAATATTCAGTAACTTCACTTACTAATAAAGATGTTGTAGCGACTTTACAACTTCCTTCAGGATTTAAAGCTGTTGGTGAAAGTACATATACATTTGATAAAAATGGTGAACATACATTCACTTATAAAGATTTAAATAATAAAGAAAAAACAATCAAAGCCAAAGTTTCATGGATCGATAAAGAAGTTCCAACTGCCACAGTAGAATATGATATTACAGAAAAAACAGAATTTGCGGTGAAAGCAACTTTAAAAGATTTTTCAAAAGAAAATGTAAAAGTGCTTAATGGTGATGAAAATGGTAGTCATACTTTTACAAAAAATGGCGAATTTACTTTTATGATTCAAGATGAAGCAGGTAATATTGGTTATGTTACCGCAAAAGTAACATGGATTACGGCTAAAGATACTGAGGTGGATGATGATTTATATGTTAAATCAGACGATTATGTTGTTAAAGATGATGTAATTAAAAATATTGATGCAAATACTTCATTAGAAGAATTAAAATCAAAATTAAATACAAATGCGAAACAATTCAAACTTATTAAAAATGGTCAAGAAGTTGATATAATTTCAACAGGAACAATTCTTGTTCTTGATAATGATAGAAGTTATACATTAGTTGTAACTGGAGATATTAATGGTGATAGTTATCATAATGAATTAGATCTAACTCTTTTAATTAATCACTTGTTAGATCGTACTTTGATTCAAAATGAAATAGAATCAATGGCATCGGATATGAATGATGATGGTGAAATTGATATTGTCGATCTTTCAATAATGAACAAGAAAACACTTAATTAGTGGTAAAAGAAGGAGAAAAAGATGAAAAGAAAAATTATCTCAGTTATAACAACTTTTGTATTAATACTATCTTCTCATTTTTCAATGATTTACGCATTGGATAAACCTCATTTGAATTTAAATGAAAAAGAAGATTCAGTAGAAGTAACACTGAATCTTCCCAAAGTAGAAAATGGGTTAGATGCTTTCTCTGGTAAAATTGATTATGATCAAAATAAATTAGAACTTGTTAAAGTAAAACAGGTATCAAAAAAATTAAAAACACCAGAGTATAATGAAAAGAATGGAAAATTTATTTTATTGATCAATTCTAAAACCATTAATGAATCGGTTGATGCAGTATGCTTTACATTTAAAGTTAAGAAAAATGTTACAGGGGATACAACGGTAAAGGTAACAAAATTAACAGGATCTACTTCAAAAAATCAAAAGATTAATTTAGATGATGTACAAACTGTTTTTACAACAGATAAGAAAGAAAACAATTCCAATACGGGTAACGGTTCTAATAGTTCAAATACATCTAAAGACAATGGTTCAAAAAATGATACGAATAAATCAAATACAACCAATAAACCAAATGATTCTCATAAAAATAGTGATGGGAAAAACACAAGTAAACAAAATAAGGTTAGTTCAAATGATAGCTTAAGTAAAGAGGAGACTAAAAAAGATACTGATACTAATAAAACAACATCTTCCGAAGATAAAACTTCTTCAAATGAAGATGAAAGAAGCGTTTTACAAGATGACAGTAAACAAAAAAAGGAAAAAGAAAATAAAAAAAATATTAATGGAAAACCGATAGTTGAAAAAAAAGAACTAATCTATCCAAAAATCTTGATAGTCGTTGCACTTTTGATTTCATTGTTACTACTATATCTAAGAAAGAAAAAATAGATAAAAGAAAGGGTAGCCAAATAATTTAGAGGAAAAGCTAAATTATTTAGGGAACCACTTTAAGGGAGATTAAGAAAACTCTGTTGAAAGTTAGGGGTTCTCTAGGTGGCTAACCTAAAATACTAAAATAAAATTTATGAAAAAGAGAGCAAATACGGAATGTAACTGTTGGCACCTTCTATTTTGTCATAGCCGTTAGTTCCATAATAATTCTGCTTATATGTACGATTGAGCCTCTCTTCAATTTGTGGCGCTCTAAATAATCGAGTGCTTTAGCGAAATTCGCTCTATATTATTAGGGGGGATATTGATGTGGAATCAGTATTCCCTCTAAAATATTCAGTGCTTTTTTAAGAGGAAAATTAGGATGATGTCTGGTCCTGGTGTTCCTCCTTTTATTTGTTTTCTATTTTTATTTTATTTTTTGTAGGCTCCTCTAGGATTTCCTATACGTTTTATTCTGTCTGTATGTTCATTCATTGTGTAAGTTTCATATTTGTTTTGAGAATATATGATTCTGTTTCTTACACGTTGAAAATTGGACATACCATTTGCATTGGATAAGATCTTCTTTACATAATTGTTTTTACCTTCACATGGTCCATTAGATATACGTCTGTCATTTATCCATGTAAAAGAGTTGAGTATTTCTTCTTTCCAATGTTCAAGCGTCACCGCAACACTTATACTTTCTTCCACATGTGTATGTTTGAATTTTTTAATTACTGCATTGAGTTCCTTTCTTTTATTAGAATTATTTTTGAAACTTGATCGAATATCAAATATTCTTCTTTGGCATTATAGGCCTGTCTAAGTTCATCATCAAAACTTAGTAAAGTTTCAAGTATCATGTTTTCAGTTACATGACATTCCATTATCTTATCATATTTGAACGTTTCATTGTCTATGCTATTTTTGGATTTTAACAGTATCTTGTAACGATGTTTCAATAATCTGTATTCTCTGGATTTTTTATTTTTAGCATATTTACACATAATTCTTTTTCGAGTATGATTGAGTTGATCATTTATTAGTCTGGTAACGTGAAAATGGTCAACAAGCAAGGTCGAATTTGGAAAATATATCTTTAATATAAAGCTCATATCAGTGCATATGTATTCGACCTTTTTTCTTTCTTCCAAATCAATCTTAAATAGATAGTCAGACATGATATCATGTGTTCTGGATTCAACGATATCAATAATCAAATTGTTTTCAAAGTTCATAAGGATAGCAGGATATTTATATTTGGAGTTTCTAGAGAAATGAAATTCATCAATCAATAGAACTCTAGGAAGGCTATGTCTTTTAATTCTGACAAAAGTATCAAATATTTCCATGATTCTGGTAGAAGAAACACCAAACATTCTAGCAATGGAAGCATAAGTAGCATTATAAGGTTTTAACCTGTTTAGAATAGAAAAGATAGCTGTTCTAGTAAAAGACCAATCACCATAAGCAATAGGATTTACATCAGAAAAAGAAGCATTACAGTCAATGCATTTATACCTTTTAACATAAGTAATCATCTTTACAGGTTTATCATTAACAGGTACAGATACAAGAGATCTTTTCTTATTGCCTTTACTAATGAAATGAGTGCTGCCACATGTAGGACATGAAAATCTAGATGGCTTGAATCTAATATCGATTTCATAATTAGATTCTTTATGATCTACAGTAAATGTTTCAACAACATCATCCTTGATATCAAATAGTTTTAATAATTCGTTGTTCATAATAATAATTTAATCAGGACCAGACAGTAAAATTGTATCAAAAAAGGGGATGATTCACATCCCCGCGAGAATTTAGAGGGTACTCCGCCTAATAATTTAAAGTGAACCTCTAAGCACCGGATAATTTAATATACCATAAGATTTTGAGATGCTTCATGCATCTCTTTTTTTCTTATATAGAAAGCTTTTTATAGTCATTTTATGGTACAATTATTTCAAAAGGAGGCGATTTTGTGTATCGTTTTTATGTATCAAGTTACGCTAAAGGAAAAGAAAAAGGTCTTTATGTATGTACTTTAGATGAAACTAAAAATGAACTTCATTTAAATAAACATATTCCTACCGAAGATTTTCCTTCTTATGTTATTAAAAAAGATGATTATCTTTATGTATCTTTAAAAGATGCACGTGTTGGTGAAGGAGGAGGTGTCGCAAGTTATCATATTGAAGAAGATGATTTAAAACAACTTTCTTTTTATAATTCCCATGGTCGTTCTTATACTCATTTATGTTTAAGTCCTGATCAAAAATATTTATTTACAGCCAATTATCACGTTGGAGCAACAGCTGCTTTCCCTTTAAAGGATCATAAAATTGGAGATAAACTTTCAGTTGTTCACCATCATGGTTCAGGAATTGATTTACTTAAAAGACAAACAAGTCCTCATGCTCATTATGTAGGAATTACTCCTGATCATAAATATCTTTACAGTGTTGACCTAGGTGCTGATAAAATTGTTATGTATGAATTTATTAATGAAAAATTACAAGAAACATCATTAAGTCAATCTGTGATTCCTGGTAGTGGGCCTCGTCATATGATTTTTTCTCATGATGGTAAATATTGTTATCTCGTCAATGAAATTAGTAACAGTATTATGGTTTATCAATATCATGATGGACACTTTACTTTGATTCAAGTTATTCATTGTGTACCTCGTCATTTTCATGGCTTTTCAAGTGCTGCTGCTATTCATATGACATCAAGTGGTAAACATATTATTGTTTCCAATCGTGGACATGATAGTATTGTCCTTTATCGCGTTAATCAAGAAACAGGAAAAATCACTTTACTTTATATGGTGCATACAGGAAAAGGACCTCGTGATTTTAATATTATTGATGATCGTTATATTGTTGTTGCAAGTCAAGAAGAAGATTTTTTAGAGCTTTATACATTTGATGAAGAAAAAGAAGAAATTAAGCCTACAGGAAATACTTTAGATATTATTCAACCTGTTTGTGTAGCTTTATAAAAGGAGAAAGATTATGAAATACGAAATTGTTGGAGATACTCTCCCTGTTGTTATTTGTCACTTAAATAAAGGTGAAAAAATGATTAGTGATAGTGGTGCTATGGCTTGGATGGATCCATGTATGAAAATGGAAACAAACGGTGGTGGTGCTGGTAAAATCATCGGTAGAATGTTTTCTGGTGAAACTTTATTTAGAAATAGTTATACGGCAAATGAAGATGGTTTGATTGCCTTTGCCTCAAGTTTTCCTGGAAAAATTGTCGCTATTGATGTAGATTCTGGAAAAGAAGTCATCATTCAAAAATCTGCTTTTCTAGCTAGTGAAGAAAATATAGAAACATCGGTTATCTTTAATAAGAAATTTTCTTCTGGTATATTTGGTGGTGAAGGTTTTATTTTAACAAAGGTTTCAGGACATGGAACATGTTTTATTGAAATTGATGGAAGTACCGTAGAATATAATTTACTACCAGGTCAACAAATGGTTATTGATACCGGTTATCTTGCAATGATGGATGCTACTTGTAAAATGGATATCCAATCAGTTCCTGGTTTAAAAAATAAATTTTTAGGAGGAGAGGGATTATTTAATACCGTGGTTACTGGTCCTGGTAAAATTGTGGTTCAAACAATGCCTATTTCAGCAGTAGCAAATTCACTTGCAAGATTTTTCCCTCAAGGTAAATAATGAAGAAATTGTTTTGTTTTGATATTGATGGTACTTTAAGAACAACCACAGATCATCAAATACCAGAAAGTACCATCAAAGCCTTAAATTTATTAAGAGAAAAAGGTCATCTTTTATTAGTATCTACAGGTAGAAGTGTTGACTCTTTAAAGAATACTCACATTTATGATACTTTTGCCTTTGATGGGTATGTATGCAATAGTGGACAAGCTTTATTAGATAAAGATTTAAAACTTATTCACAAAGAAAGTTTATCTACAACTGTTGTTTTAAAAGCTTTAGACGCTTCTAAAAAACACAACATTCCTTTAGCTCTTAAATGTACACCAAGAATTATTAATATGGAACCCAATGAAGATGTCATTCGTTCATGTAATTATTTCAATAATCCAATTCCCCCTGTTGGTAGCTATACCAATCAAGAAGTAGGTGCCATGATTGCTTATGGTCCTTTAGATTATGACTATCAAGAATTTAAAGATATTGAAGAACTTGATGTGATGGTAGGAGAAAGTAGTTATGCTGATATTACTATTAAAGGAATTTCTAAAGCAACTGGCATTGCTTATTTTATGAAGTTATGGAATATGAAAAGTTATGTGGCTTTTGGGGATTCTTTAAATGATGTTGAAATGTTTAAACATGCTTCTTTTTCGATTTGTATGGGACAAGGAAATAATGAGTTAAAGAAATTAAGTGATTTTGTGACAACTTCTATTGATGAAGATGGTATTTATTATGCATGTAAAGAATTAGGCTATATCTAAAATAGCCTTTTTTATTTCGTCTAAGTTCTTACCTATTAAAAGTAAATCAAAGAGTTCTTCATATTGTTTGGTTGATAGATTTTCTAAAAAAATTGGATCTACATCAGGGAAACGAATAAAGAAAAGTTTGAGAGCATTTCTTCTTGCAATCAGTTTTTTTGTTTTTCAAAAGAAGTATTTTCTTGATTCATAAAAAAACTCCTTCTTTCATTATAGAAAAATATATTTTTTTATAAATGGACAGATAGTCCAAAATACTCCTTAAAATTATGCCCAAAATAAAAATGGTCTTTCGACCATTTTTTAATTATCTTAATTTTGTAATATCAATTAACGATGGCACACCATGTTTACGTTTTTCAAGTGAATCAATAAGTGCTTTTGCTGTATCAAGTGAAGTATAAATTGGAATACCAGCTTCTACAGCAAAACGTCTAATTAAGAAGCCATCTTTTAAGTTATCATTTCTTGTTGGAATATCGATTACTAAATCAACTGTATCCGTAAACATTAAATCAAAGATTGTATTTGTTTTTTCACAAATACGATTGACAAAATGTACAGGTACATCATGTTCTTTTAAGAATTTATATGTTCCTTCTGTTGCATATAAATCATAACCAAACATATAATATTGTTTAGCGATTGGTAAGAATTCTTCTTTAGAAGAATCTTTAATTGTACAAATGATATTCTTTCTCTTAGGTAATTGAATACCTGTTCCCATGAATGCCTTATAAATAGCTTCATCTAAGTTTTTAGAAATACCTAAAACTTCACCTGTTGATTTCATTTCAGGTCCTAAAGAAATTTCTGCACCTTTGATTTTTTCAAATGAGAACACTGGCATTTTAACTGCAATTGTTTCTTTTTCCGGAACAATTCCATAAGAATATCCTTGTTCTTCAATTGTATGTCCCATAATAGCTTTTGTTGCAATGGCAACAATTGGGATATCTGTAACTTTTGAAATATAAGGAATTGTTCTTGAAGATCTTGGGTTAACTTCAATAACATAAACTTGATCTTCATAAACAATGAATTGAATATTGATTAATCCAACAACATGTAATGCTTTAGCAAGACGTTTAGTATAATCCACAATAATTTCTTTAATTTCAGGTTTAATTTTTTGTGGTGGATAAACTGAAATACTATCTCCTGAATGAACTCCCGCACGTTCAACATGTTCCATAATACCTGGAATTAAGATACCATGACCATCACAGACTGCATCAACTTCAACTTCTTTACCAGATAAGTATTTATCAATTAAGATTGGATGTTCTTGGTATTGTCTATTAATGATTTTCATGAACTTTTTAATATCACCATCATTTAAGGCAATTTCCATACCAGCACCACCTAATACATAAGATGGTCTTACTAAAACTGGATATCCTAATTTATTAGCAACTTCAATTGCTTCTTCTGCAGTAAAGACTGTTGAACCTCTTGGACGATCAATATGACATTTTTCAAGAATTTCATCAAATCTTTCTCTATCTTCTGCAGCATCTACATCATCGGCATCTGTTCCTAAAATTTTAACACCCATATCTGTAAGTGCTTTGGTAAGTTTGATAGCTGTTTGTCCCCCAAATTGAACGATTGCTCCATCTGGTTTTTCAATGTCTACAATACTTTCTACATCTTCAGCAGTAAGTGGTTCAAAGTATAAACGATCAGCAATATCAAAGTCTGTTGATACTGTTTCAGGGTTGTTATTAACAATGATTGTATCGTATCCAGCTGCTTTTAAAGCCCATACACAATGTACTGAACAGTAATCGAATTCAATACCTTGTCCAATACGAATTGGTCCTGATCCTAAAACCATGATTTTTTTCTTTTCTCTTTGTGGTTCTACTTCGTTCACTCCACCTTGAATTGAATAGTAATAAGGTGTTTGTGCATCAAATTCTGCCGCACATGTATCAACAACTTTATAAGCTGCAACAATATTATTATCTTTACGCATTTGATGAATTTCTTGTTCTGTTTTTCCAGTTAATTCAGCAATGACTCTATCTGGGAATTGTAATCTTTTTGCTTGTTTTAATAAATCAACTGTTAATTCTTCTGTTTTAATTCTTTCTTCCATTTCTACTAAATGTTTTATTTTATCAATGAACCAAACATCAATTTTAGTAATTTCATGGATTTCTTGTTCAGTAATTCCTTTTCTTAATGATTCAGCTACAGCAAAGATACGTTGATCATCAACATCTTTTAATTTTTGTTTTAATTCATCATGTGTTAATTTTGTAAAGGCATCTAAGTGTAAGTAGAAAACATTTTGTTCAAGAGAACGTAAAGCTTTCATTAAAGCTCCTTCAAAGTTATTACAGATTGACATAACTTCTCCAGTTGCTTTCATTTGTGTTCCTAATTTTCTTGAAGCATCAACGAATTTATCAAATGGCCATTTAGGAATTTTACATACAACATAGTCTAATGTTGGTTCATAAGAAGCATATGTTTTACCTGTAACGGCATTTTTGATTTCATCTAAAGTATATCCTAAAGCAATTTTAGCTGCTAATTTAGCAATTGGATAACCTGTTGCTTTAGAAGCTAAAGCTGATGAACGAGAAACACGAGGGTTTACTTCGATAACACAATATTCAAAACTATTTGGATTTAAAGCGTATTGTACGTTACATCCACCTTCAATATTTAAAGCTGTAATAATATTTAAAGCTGATGAACGTAACATTTGATATTCTTTATCAGATAATGTTTGAGAAGGTGCCACAACGATACTATCACCTGTATGAACACCAACAGGATCTAAGTTTTCCATGTTACATACAGTAATGCAGTTTCCTGCACTATCTCTCATTACTTCATATTCGATTTCTTTCCATCCAGCAATACATCTTTCAATTAAACATTGACTTACTCTTGATAGACGTAAACCATTTGAACAAATATCATGAAGTTCTTTTTCATTATTTGCGATACCTCCACCAGTACCACCTAATGTATAAGCAGGTCTTACAACAACTGGATAACCAATTTTTTCTGCAAATTCTAAAGCATCATTAACATGGTTAACAACAATGGATGCAGCACATGGTTCGTTAATTCTTTCCATTAAATTTTTAAATTCTAAACGATCTTCTGCAAGTTTGATTGTATCTGTATTTGTCCCAATTGTACGAACATTGTGTTCTTCTAAGAATCCTTCATCCGCTAAAGCCATAGCGATGTTTAATGCATTTTGTCCACCTAATGTTGGTAAAATGCTATCTGGTTTTTCTTCCATGATTAATTTTTTAACAACAGGTACAGTTAATGGTTCGATATAAACTTTATCTGCGATATCACCATCTGTCATGATTGTTGCTGGGTTGGAGTTAATTAAAACAACTTCTACCCCTTCTTCTCTTAAAGCTCTACAAGCTTGAGTTCCAGCATAATCAAATTCTGCTGCTTGACCAATGATGATAGGCCCTGAACCGATAACTAATACTTTTTTTATACTTAAATCTCTTGCCATCTTATTTACCCTCCATCATTTTTTCAAATTCATCAAATAAAGCATCTGTATCTAATGGACCAGCACATGCTTCTGGGTGAAATTGTACTGTTTTAATATTTTTACCCATATATTCAACACCTTCGATTGTTTGGTCATTTACATTAATAAACCAAGGTTTTGCAATATTACGATCAATAGAATCATCACAAATTACATAGTTATGATTTTGTGTAGAAATATAAACACGACCTGTATTTAAATCTTTAACAGGATGATTTGCACCATGGTGTCCATATTTTAATTTTTCAGTTTTAAATCCATGAGCTAAAGCCATCAATTGATGTCCTAAACAGATTGCAAAGATTGGTAAACCACTTTCAGATAGTTTTTTAACTTCTTTAATGATTTCAACATTTTCGCTTGGATCTCCAGGACCATTTGATAACATCACTCCATCATAGTTTCCTTCAATGATTGTACTTGCAGGAGTAGATGCTGGATAAACTGTGACTTCCATATTTCTATTAGCTAGTGATTTAGCAATATTTTTCTTAGCACCAAAGTCTAATAAAGCAACTTTTCGATCTCCTGTTCCTACTTTATATGGTTTGTCACATGTTGTTTTTTCAACGACACCAGTTACTTTAAAGTTATGTATTTTTTCCATCACTTCACTTAAATCATCATATTTTGTTGTTGTAATCATTCCGTTCATACAACCTTTATTTCTAATGATTTTAGTTAAATGTCTTGTATCGATTCCTTGAATACAAGGAATGTCATGTTCAATTAAATAATCTTTTAAATCAATATTTTTTCTAAAATTACTTCCAAGTCTAGCAAGTTCATTCACTACAAATCCTTCAACATAAGGTTTTGTAGATTCTTGATCTTCTAAACATACTCCATAGTTTCCAATTAATGGATATGTCATAACAACTGATTGTCCTGCATAGGAAGGATCCGTTAATACTTCTACATATCCTGTCATTGAAGTATTAAATACAAATTCACTGACAACTTCTTTGTTAGCCCCTACGCTTTCACCTTCAAATACGTTTCCATCTTCTAAGATTAAATAGGCTTTCATATATTTTCCTCCTTTTTTTTTGTTATAAAAAAACATATCAATTAAAAATGATATGTTAGAAACAATGAGAATATAAAAATGAGGTACTCGTATTCAATTGTAAGCAATCATATTTGACACTTTGTTGTAACATAGCCCTCATCTCCTTTTGTTCTTGAATAGTATAGTAGATTTGACAACATTTTTCAACACCAATTTATAATTTTTTATTATTATGTAATTTTATTTTATTAACAATTTTTTAGTATAAGAAAAAAGAGATTTTTCTCTCTTTCTATGATTGAAAATACTTTTCAATATCCTTTCTTTCATCCTCTGATAATATTAAAATATCCCTCGCTCTTTGATATGAACAATTTAATTCATTTATAACACTTCTAACATGTTCAATATTTTTTTACGTTCCATTTGTTTACCCTGTTTGATTCCTTGAGTAATTCCTTCATTCCTTGCTTCTAATGCAATACTTTCACCTAAATCACACATATCTTTAACCTCACTTTCTATTTTCTTTGTATCAAATCCGTACTCTTCTATAATTCCTGTTTTCCCTTATAATCTAATACATTATTTAAAAAGACCATTAATGGTGTCAATAATGCATCATATACTTACTTTTTATTTAAATCATGTTCTTTGTTTGAGTATACCACAAGAATAACTTCCTTGTCATAAACTTCTTTTTCTTCTACTGTTGCTCCACAAATAATCCTTTCGTTTGTTTCATAGGCATTCATATGACCATCTTTTCTTTTAGGTGCCTTTAGCATGATTCACAAAGAATAGACCTTCTTCATTCCATCATAGTTTTTATCATCATACTCTGTTCCCAATTATCCTGACACTATCTTGGCGACATAAGCATAGCCACTAGTAATAACAGAATATCCTTTTTGTATTTCTAAATTTAAATAGACTCGTATATTCTTTCCATCTTCTTGTGGTACATCAATATAACACAAAATATCATAATAAACCACGCCTTCATCTTTGATAAAGCCTTCCTTATCTACAAGATGAAAATGTGGATTGACCATTCTATCACCTATATGTACTCCTTTTATTAGTCTTCTAATTTCTTCAAAACTTAAATACTTTGCTTCATCTACAACTACCTTTATGATTCTTGATAATACTTCTTCATTTCCTATGATCATCTTGTATAAATGATCATACATTGTTGTTTGTTTACTTGTTGTTATTTTATTTATTTTGTCCATAAGTAGTCCTCCTACTTATCTGTTCTTTTTTTGAAAAAAATAAAAAAATTGTTAGGAAATCAGATAATTTCCTAACAATCATGTATCTTAGTCTTTAATAGCTTTATGATATTCTTGAAGTGATTTTACTTCATGTGTTCCATGAATTTCAGCTTCTAAGATACCTTCTACAGCTGCATTTGCAGCAGCAATGTTTGTCATGTATGGAATTTTCATTTTAATAGCTGTTTTTCTAATATAACTATCATCATGTGCAGATTCTTTACCATGTGGCGTATTGATCACCATATCAAGTTCACCATTTGTAAGAGCATCTGCAATATTTGGACGACCTTCTTTGATCTTTTTAATTTTGATAGCTGGAATATTATTGCTATTGATTAATTCAAATGTTTTACCTGTAGCCACAATTTCAAAGCCTGCATCATAATATTTTCTAGCAAGAGCAACAACATCTTTTTTATCTCTATCAGAGACAGAAATTAAAACACGCCCTGATGTTGGTAATTTTGTTTGTGTTGCTTCTTCTGCTTTAAAGATTGCTGCTCCATAAGAATTAGCTAAACCTAATACTTCTCCTGTCGATCTCATTTCAGGTCCTAGAATTGGATCAACTTCAGGGAACATATTGAATGGGAAAACAGCTTGTTTTACACCAATATGAGGAATCTTTCTATCTTTTAAATCTTTAACAGGTGATGGTCTACCTGTAAGTTCACGCGTAACGATATCTGTTGCAAGTTTTACCATGTTGATGTTACATACCTTAGATACTAAAGGTACTGTTCTTGAAGCACGTGGATTCGCTTCTAAAACATAAACTTTATCATCTGCAATGGCATATTGCATATTCATTAAACCACGAACATTCATTTCTTTAGCAATTTTCTTAGTATATTCTTTTATTGTTTGTACATGTCTTACTGGAATATGTTTAGATGGTAAAATACATGCTGAGTCCCCTGAGTGAATACCAGCAAGTTCAATATGTTCCATAACAGCAGGCACAAAAACATTTTCTCCATCAGAAATAGCATCTGCTTCACATTCCATCGCATCATTTAAGAAACGGTCAATTAAGATAGGACGATCAGGTGTTACCCCAACAGCAGCAGCCATGTATTGTTTTAATGATTCATCATCATAAACAACTTCCATTCCTCTACCACCTAATACATAAGATGGTCTTACCATTAATGGATAACCAATTCTTTGAGCAATTTCTAAAGCATCATCAACTGTAACTGCCATTCCTGATTCTGGCATTGGAATTTCTAGTTTTTCCATCATTTCATTAAATAAATCACGATCTTCAGCCATATCAATAGTTTCAGGTGTTGTTCCTAAAATATTTACACCATTTTCTTTTAATTGACTTGCAAGATTTAATGGTGTTTGTCCACCAAATTGAGCAATAACTCCTAGTGGTTTTTCTTTTTCATGAATACTTAAAACATCTTCTAATGTTAATGGTTCAAAATAAAGTTTATCAGATGTATCATAATCAGTTGATACAGTTTCAGGGTTACAGTTGACAATAATTGTTTCAAAGCCTAATTTCTTTAAGGCAAGAGAAGCATGAACGCAACAATAATCAAATTCAATACCTTGACCAATTCTGTTTGGTCCCCCACCTAAAATCATGATTTTCTTATTATTTGAAACTTCATCTTGATCTTTTCCATTATATGTAGAGTAATAATAAGAACTATCTTTTGTACTTGATACATGAACTGGTTCCCAGACTTGATGCATACCCATAGCAAGTCTTTGATTTCTAATTTCTTTTTCTTCTACATCTAATAACTTAGAAATATATTTATCAGCAAATCCATCTTTCTTTGCTTGTTTTAAAACGTCATCTGGTAATTGATTTCCTTTATAAGAAGCAATTTTTTCTTCTTCTTCAACGAGTTCTTTCATTTGTTCAATGAAATAATGTTTAATTTTTGTAAGTTCAAATAATTCATTAACAGTAGCTCCTTTTCTTAAAGCTTCATACATAATGAATTGTCTTTCACTTGTTGGATTAATTAATAATTTTAATAATTCATCTTTAGATAAATCATTAAAGTTCTTTGCATATCCTAAACCATAACGACCTGTTTCTAAAGAACGAATTGCTTTTTGGAAAGCTTCTTTATAAGTTTTACCAATACTCATAACTTCCCCAACAGCTTTCATTTGTGTACCAAGTTTATCTTCTGCAGCTTTGAATTTTTCAAAAGCCCAACGAGCAAACTTAATAACAACATAATCCCCATCAGGATAATATTTATCTAACGTTCCATATTTACCACAAGGAATCTCATCTAATGTAAGTCCAGCCGCTAACATTGCTGAAACTAAGGCAATAGGGAAACCTGTCGCTTTAGAAGCTAAAGCAGATGAACGTGATGTTCTTGGATTGATTTCAATAACAACAATACGATCTGTTACTGGATCATGAGCAAATTGAACATTTGTACCGCCAATAACTCCAATTGATTCAACAATACGATAAGCTTGTTCTTGTAAACGATCTTGTACTTCTTTAGAAATAGTAAGCATTGGTGCACTACAGAAAGAATCTCCAGTATGTACTCCTAATGGATCAATATTTTCAATAAAACAAATTGTAATCATGTTATTTTTAGCATCTCTTACAACTTCTAATTCTAATTCTTCCCATCCTAAAATAGATTCTTCAATTAAGCATTGGTGTACTAAACTTGCTTGCAAACCTCTATTTACAACTGTTTTTAATTCATCAACATTGTAAACAAGTCCTCCACCTGCTCCACCCATTGTATAGGCAGGTCTTACAACTACTGGATATCCTAATTTATCAGCAATAGCTAAAGCTTCATCAACCGTATTTGCAATTTCACTTCTTGCCATTTCAATACCAAGTTCATTCATGGCTTTTTTGAATTCTAAACGGTCTTCTCCACGTTCAATAGCATCTACTTTTACCCCTAATACTTGAACGTCATATTTGTCTAAAACTCCGGCATTACTTAATTCAGAACATAGATTTAAAGCTGATTGTCCACCTAAGTTAGGAAGTAAAGCATCTGGTCTTTCTTTTTCAATGATTTGTGTTAATCTTTCTACATTCAATGGTTCAATATATGTCACATCTGCAGTTTCTGGATCTGTCATAATTGTAGCTGGGTTAGAATTGACTAAAACAATTTTATACCCTAATCCTCTTAATGCTTTACAAGCTTGTGTTCCTGAATAATCAAATTCACATGCTTGACCAATAATAATTGGTCCTGAACCAATGACTAATACTGTGTTAATATCTTCTCTTTTTGGCATCTTTAATCCTCCTTTTGATTGTAAAAAAAACATATCTTAGAAAAGATATGTTTCAAATTAAAAAATAAAAAGCGAAAAAGGGCCCATGTCTTTATATTGAATTGTCATAAGTAGATTTTTTTTCATAATGGCCTCCTATAAGCAATTTCGCTCTATCCATAGAAAGATTATATAAGATAATGATTGGGAATTAAATAAATTAAAATATAATTATCATACTAATTTTTTATTTCCATGCCAAATAATATCCTTGCCAATTCTTTTTAAGTTGAGCTGTTACTTCTTGTTTCTTTTTTATTCCCATTTCATTTGTATACGTATATTCAACCATCACAGTATCTTCTTTTTTTATATTTTTACATGTATATGCTTTTTCAAATTCAATATATCTTTATCACTATTAATATAAATTGTTCCTTTCACATCATGATATTCTGTATTTCTTTTAAAATTATATTCTTTATCCCACAAATAGATTTCATCTTTCTTTGTCTTATTTCCACTAAATGAAAGAGTAAAATCACCTTTGTTCTTTTTTTCATTATAACTTTCTAACATAATTCCACCACTAGCATCTTCATCTAAATAGTTTTCAAAGTTGATATCTGCATCTAACATTCCAAAATCTTTTTCACCATTTGTTTGGGAAATAAGTTGTGCAAATCGAACTGTTTGAATAGGTAGATTTATTGTTCCTTTAAAATGATCCTCTTCTTTATTTAAAGAAAGTGTATATGTATCTTTATCTGTTTTAAAAATAACTTGTGCTGTTGTATTATCTTGATAATTTTTTAAAATCAAATCAATATTTATATTATAACTATCCTTTTTAATATTACTGATATAACCACTAAAATAAGAACAAATAGAATTTGTATCTAGTGAAATTGGTTAATCACCATAAAAGTCATTGATTTGTTGTTGCAACGAAGAATTTGCTTCTTCCAATGCATCCATTCTCTCACTCATCTTAACTGCTACATAGCTTTCCATAATAAATGCTAGAAAAACAACAATTCCAAAGATAATAATCATATTTCGATGATTAGTACTTTGATCCGTTTTTATTTTTTGCTTTCATCTAAAAGTTCCTCTAAAGAGATACCAAAAACATCAGCCATAGCCTTACAACTTTGTATATCAGGTGATGACAGATTACTTTCCCATTTTGATATTGTTTGTCTTGATATATGTAGTAATTTACCTAATTCTTCTTGCGATAATCCCTTCATTTTCCGATATTTTTGAATACGTTCTCCAAGTGTCATAGAATCTTTCCTCATTTTATTCATCATAACACGAAATAAGAAGAAGATATGCTCTAAGGATTAACATTTTGTCTATAAATCTTTACTTTAATAAAAATCAAATATTTCGTACAATTATCTAAAGGAGGAATTCTATGAAATCTAAAATACTCTTTATTTGTTGTTTTATTTTATTATTATGTGGTTGTTCAAAAAAGGAAGACACTAAAACAGAAGAACTTCTTACAAATAATGATATTGGTTTTACAATTATCGTTGAAGATGGTCGTGGAATTACAAAGGATTCTAGGATAAATCATATAAATGATTATATTGGTGATCAGTATATAGAATCAAAAAAGAATAATGATACAGTTTATTATAATGATTCTATTCAAATTACTTTAAATAAAAAGAATAAAGTTAAAAAAGTAGAACTCTTTACAGATCATTACAAAGTTGAAGGTAATTTCTACGTTGGTTTAGAAAAAAATAATTTAGATTACGAAAATCACAAAGAAGCGAACAATCAATATATTGCCTATAGTGAGAATAAAACAGTTAAAATGACCTACACGCTTTCAAACAATACAATTACAAAAATCACATTAGCCTAAAAATAGTTATCGATCAGATAACTATTTTTCTTTTAATTTCTTCATTTTTTCTTCTTTTGCAATCGTTTTAAAAATAATACTTTTACTTGTAGGACTATATGATTCAAAATCTATCTCATGTGCATGCTCATCATATATTGGTGCATCATCCACAATAATCGTTACATTCATACGTAAAATATCATAAATTCTTTTTACTAATTTATTATTGGGATTTAAATTAGGATTTGTTTCAATTCTATAAATAGTACTCTCACTTACTCCTAAGCCCTCTGCAAGCTCTTTTCTAGAAACGCCTCTTTCTATTCTTTTATTCATAATTATCTCATTAACATTCATTATCCGTCACCCTTTTAATTCATGTTAACAATTAAATCGTGCATTTTACGCATTATAAAAGATACCTTCAGGAACGATAACTATTCTTTCATGCACGTTCTATTGACTTTATATTCGTGTCAAATATAAAGTACACTTAAGGAGGTAATTATGATAAACTATTTAATTGAAAAATACTTTGCATTGTTAGGTGGAGTTGCATATAGTAGTGCATCATCAGAATCTTTATTAAATCTATATGAATTCAAAAAACCTGAACAATTAAAGGATTTAAACAAATAAGGAAGGTGGCATCATTATGAATATTTTGATATTAGAGGATACAAGTACTTTTGTAGAGGAGTTTGTTGATATACTCAAAAATAACAATCTATTCACTGATGCCCATTTCTTTTGTCTAGGGGATCACTTCGAAGAGATTGATAACACAAAAGACTACCAAGTTATTTTTATAGATGTTCATTTAAGTAAATCAATAAATGGTATCGATTTTTCTATAGAACTTAAAAAGAGGTTTCCCAAAGCACTTATTGTTTTTGTGACCATGAACAATAACTTTGTTCATAAATCCATGGAACTTCAACCATTTTATTTCATTAGAAAGGATCATTTAAATGAAGACATGTCTATCTTCTTTAAAATGTTTAAAGAACATTTAGAAAATACAAGTTTTATTGTCATTAACGCTAGAGAAAAACATGTACGTATTAATACCAGTGATATTATCTACATAGAAGCTGATGGTCATTACTTAAAAATTGTCACATTAGATGGTGAATACAAATTCAAAGAAAAAATAAAAGAATTTAAAACTCAACTCAATAATAACAATATCATTCAAGTACATAGATCCTATCTTATTAATTTAGATTTTGTCTATGATGTAAATTCCAAGTTCATCATCTTAAGAAATAAGAAAGAAATCAATATAGGTAAAACATATAAAAAGAAATTTAAACTAACTTATCAGGATTATTTACTCAATGGTAGCTTATAGTATATTTCTTAATTTTGTAGAAGTATTTACACTTACTGCTTTCGTTTACCTTTATTATTCATTTTCAAGTAGAAAACAGTTTTGTCTTCTACTTGCTTCTTTATTCTTAATATGTGAATTATGTGATATTTTTAAAGAAAATGGTTTTGTACTCTTAGTAAGTTATTTTATTATAAGTTGTTCTTTTATCATATTAGGGAAACATAAAATTCAATTTGGCGATATGTTTATACTTGGTGGATATTTATTTTTAATGATTAACTATCCTTACATATCTTATTGTCTATATAATAAAATACTAGATGCTGGATATGAAACTGTATACTACATTTGTGCAGGTATAACTTCTAAATTATTTTTAATACTTGTAACCTGTTGGTTACTTAGACATTTAAAGTTCACATTTCCTGTTCCTAACAAACAATACTCATTAGTAATTATCACAGAAGTTGTTATTTTAAGTATTTTTGGAATGACCAGTTATGATAATGTAGAAGTAACTGCATCTTATAGTCCTGTTATTATTTGTATTTTATTATTGATTACTTTCATTCTTATTATAATTAATGGTATTTACCTAAATCGAATATACACAGAAAAGATGCAATATGAAAAACAATTACAAAAAGAAAAATATATAAAACAAAGCTTACGTCTCATACAAAACATTAGTTATGATATTGATGATAAGAAACATCGTATTCATTGGATATTAGAACACATTAAACACTTAAACAACGATACAAACACTGAAATATCCAAAGCTATTGAACAATATCAATCTAAAAACACTTACCAAAAATTAGTTGCATCTAAAAATCCGGTATTTGATATTTTGATTTCTGTAAAAATCAATAGGTTACAAGATGATAATATAAGTATTAAACCTTTCTTTGAAATTAGCCAAAATGAAAAATATGATGATTTAGATTTTATTGATGTTATTTCTGAAATATTAGATTATGTTAAAAGACATAATGAAATAACTTTGCATATCAAAGGTCAAGGTATTTATACGTTAGTTGAACTTTATTCAGAAAATGATTTTTATGATTATGATAGATGTAAAATTGAATCTGATTTAATTGTTAAGAAAAAGAACATTTATAAAGATGGTATTTATTACATGAAATTTTTATTAAAAGGAACAAATGATGATGTTAGAGAAAATTTATGATAAATATGATTTTGATCAAGATTATGAAGTATATAAGTATGGTCAACAAGTTTTAATATTTAATTCAATCGTTAATATATTTATGTTTATTCTAGGATTATGTTTACATGAAGGACTTATGACACTAGTTTGGATGCTTGCATTTTCCGGATTAAGAGTGAATTTAGGTGGATATCATTGTGATAGTCCTGTTAAATGTTTTGTATCTTCCAATTTAATATTTTTTCTATCTATGCTTTCTTATAAATATTTAAGTTCGTATTTCTTATTATTATTTATTCCACTTGGAATACTATTTATGTTATTTTTTAAATATATTCCATTTATAAATAAAAAAGCAAAAATTACAATATGTATAGAACTTATTTGTTTATTTATTCCAAAAATAAATATGATTGTTATTCTAGCTTTATGCGAAAATATCATTTTATATTTAATGACAGCCAAAGAAAAAGTCAATTCGTAATGTGAATTGACTTTTTAAATACTATTTATTTTGTAGATATTCATCCATTGCCTTAGCTGCTTTTTTACCAGCACCCATAGCTAAGATAACTGTTGCTGCGCCAGTAACAACATCTCCACCTGCATAAACACCATCTTTAGATGTTTTCATTGAATCTTCATCAACGATAATTCCACCCCAAGATTGGCAATCTAAACCAGGAGTTGTATGTCTAATTAATGGGTTTGGACTTTGTCCAATAGCAACGATAACTGTTCCTGTTTCAATTGTGAAGTTAGATCCTTCTTTAGCGATTGGTCTTCTTCTTCCAGATGCATCAGGTTCACCTAATTCCATTTCAACACATTCCATAGATTTAACCCATCCATCTTCACCTTCAATTTTAACTGGATTAGTTAATAGTTTGAAGATAATTCCTTCTTCTTTAGCGTGATGTACTTCTTCAGCACGAGCAGGAACTTCTTCAGGTCCACGACGATAAACGATATATACGTTTTTAGCTCCTAAACGTTTTGCAGTTCTTGCGGCATCCATAGCAACGTTACCAGCACCGATAACACATACTGTATCTGTTACTTTAACTGGAGTTGGATGATTTGGGAATTGATATCCTTTCATTAAGTTAACACGAGTTAAGAATTCGTTCGCTGCATAAACACCGTTTAAGTTTTCCCCAGGAATTCCTTGGAAACGTGGTAAACCAGCACCACTACCTACGAAGATTCCTTGATATCCTTGTTCTTGTAATTCATCAATTGTAATTGAACGTCCTACAACAACATTTGTTTCGAAATCTACACCTAAAGCAGCAACACCATCTACTTCGCTTTGTACTAATTTTTTAGGTAATCTGAATTCTGGAATACCATAAGATAATACCCCACCTGTTTTATGTAATGCTTCAAAAACAGTCACATCATAACCTTTTTTAGCTAATTCACCAGCACATGTAATACCAGCAGGTCCTGATCCAATAACAGCAACTTTTTTACCATTTTTTTCAATTTTTAATTCTGCAGGTTTTCCATGTTCTCTATGATAATCAGCAACGAATCTTTCTAATCGTCCGATTCCTACTGATTCAGTTTTAATTCCTCTAACACATTTACCTTCACATTGATTTTCTTGAGGACAAACACGTCCACAAATTGCAGGTAATGCATTTTCTCTTGTAATTGTTTGATAAGCTTCTTCAAATTCACCTTCTGCAACATGATGAATGAATTCAGGAATTGGTACTCCTACTGGACATCCATCCATACAGAATGGTTTTTTACAATTTAAGCAACGAGTTGCTTCTTCCATAGCTTGTTCTTTTGTATATCCTAAAGAAACTTCTTCAAAGTTTTTATTTCTTACATTAGGATCTTGTTCAGGCATTTTAACCTTATTTGGTGACATATTAGGCATTATTTTGCACCTCCCATTAAATTACAAATACGATCTGCATTCGCATCTACTTGATGTTCTTCTTCTTTAAACATTCTTTGGCGAGCCATTAATTCATCAAAGTCTACTGATAAACCATCAAAGTCTGGTCCATCAACACATGCGAATTTAATTTTACCATCAACAGTAACACGGCAGCATCCACACATACCTGTACCATCAATCATAATAGGGTTTAATGAAACCATTGTTTTTAAATTATGAGGTTTTGTCACCCCAACAACAGCTTTCATCATAGGTACTGGTCCAATAGCGATAACTTCATCAATTGGATCACCATTATCAATTAATTCTTGTAATTTAACAGTTCCAAATCCTTTTTCTCCTAAAGATCCATCATCTGTCATCACATATACATTTTTACAGAAAGCTTTGAACTTATCTGCCCATAATACATATTGTGCTTCACGTCCACCAATGATAACATCCACATCTACACCCATTTCAGCTAATTTTTTAAGTTGTGGATATAATGGTGCACTACCAACCCCACCGGCAATACCAACAACATGATTTGATTTATGTAAATCAGTTGGTACACCTAAAGGTCCAACAAAGTCAGTGATTTCATCACCTTCGTTTAATTTTGCTAATTGACGAGTTGAAAAACCTACAATTTGATAAATAATTGTAATTGTTTCAGCTTCTCGATCATAATCAGCAATTGTTAAAGGAATTCTTTCTCCATCTTCACCAACTCTTAAAATAATGAATTGACCTGGTTCGCATTTTCTAGCAACCATTGGAGCATGAACTTCCATTAATTCAACAACATCATTTAGTCTTTCTTTTTTGACTATTTTGTACATTTCTGGTTTCCCCCAATTCTTTTAGACTACCTCTATTATACGCTTATGTGAATAAAAAAACAACGTTCCTTCTAGTAAGATTTACTAAAAGAAAATCGTTGTTTTAATTGTTTAAAAATTCTATATTTTGAATATTTTTTGCTCTTTCAAGCTTTTCAATTAAGTTAATATTATAGTTATTTTTAAACAATAAAGAGAATATAATATCCATTATATAATCTGCATTTTTTCTTAAATAGCTATCACTAATAGAACTAACAGCAATCACTGTACCTTCTTTTTGTTTAATATAATTCACAATTCTTTTAATCTCTTGTTTCTCTCCAGAATACAAAATCACAATAGCAACACTATCTTTATTAGAAAGCATTGCTTGTCTATTTTGATCAGATGATATATGTTTTAGATTTATAATCACCTATTACTGAAGAGGCAAAATGTATTCTAAAGTCGTTATAGCTTTTTTCAACTAATTTTTTACAAAATCTTGAAATTGTTGATGGTGATGTATATGTAAGTTCAGCTAAATCTGTTATTTTCAAATCAACAATATAATCTTTATGATCAAGAATATAATTGGCTATACCTTTTTCTAAATCTGTAAAGTTATCTTGATATTCTAACTTATAAAGTAAGCTCATAGTATCACCTCAATATAAAAATAAAATATTCTTACAACAAAAAATAGTGTTATAGAATACTTTATAATTTATTTTCAAATATCTTAAAAAAATCACTTTTTATTTTGAAAAATTTTTATTCTTTTTTTCCAATATAAACAGAAACCTTTTGACTTAAATCTTCATATACTTTTGTTGAGATGCGATGATCCGTAATAATACCATCGATTTCTTCCCAAGAACAAACTGTATATAATCCTTTTTCTTGAAACTTACTACTATCAGCAACCACAAAAACATAATCACTTTTTTCAATCATTTTCTTTTTAACTCCTAATTCTTGATAGGAATGACATGTTGGTCCATCACTATTTAATAATCCAGAAGTTCCTAAAACACAGACATCTACTTGAACTTTATCTAGATATTCTTCACTCCAATGTCCTACTATTGATTGGTTTTTTTCTCTTTTTTTACCAGGAGTTAAAAACACATTATGTAAATTTCCATCTAATTGTTCAAATGCACCTATAGAAACCGTAAAAATATCTTTTGAAGGCATTAAATTAATATATGAACAACAACTTTGACAAGTACTTCCTGAATCAATGATCATACTATTATGTGCCATTAATATTGAAGAAATACAACGTGCAATTTCTTTTTTTTCATCATATTTTTGTTTTTCTCTAAATTCGATATTTTTTTCTGTCCCTAACGTTGCAAGTGTTGCTCCACCATATTCTTTTTTAACAACTCCTTTTTCTTCTAAAAAAGTTAAATCTTTACGAATTGTTTCCATACTTACTTGATATTTTTGGGAAAGTTCTTTTGCTTTGACATATCCTTTTTGATCTAATAAATCAACAATTTCTTGTAATCTTTTTGTTGCAGTAATAGCCATATTTCATCACTCCTTGAAGAGATTATAGCTACCTATATACAAAAACGCAACTTGCGATTAGTTGCGTTTTAAACATACTTTTTATTTATTATAAAAAAAACTTAGGATTTCTCCAAGCTCTATTAAGCTTCTACAGCTTGTTTGTTTTGATATTTTTCGTAAGAAATTAAGAATGGTGTGTAAATAACTACAGAAATTGCAATTAAAATTGCTTGAGTTACTGCACCCATAATATTTGCACCTGTTGCCAAGAATCCAAAGATCAATGATGGACATGTCCAAGGTACTGTTAAACATGCAACTGGACAGAATCCAATAACTGTTAATACATAACCTACGATTTCAAGAACGATTGGTGTTAATACAAATGGAATACCTAAGATTGGATTTAATACCATTGGAATACCAAATGTAACTGTTTCGTTGATTTCGAATAATCCTGGAATTAATGATAATGAAGCGATTGCTTTGTTATCTTCACGTTTAGAGAAAATAAAGATAGCAATAACTAAACCTAATGTACATCCAGAACCACCAATTTCACCCCACATTTGAATAGCATACATATTAATAATGTTTGTTGTTTTTTCACCTCTGTTGAATTTTTCAACGCTTTCAAGTGCTAATGGAGTAAAGATTGATTCTTTAACAGCTGATCCCATATTATTACCATGAATACCTACTAACCAGAATAACATGATTACTAAATATAAAATAATAAAACCAGGAACAGTTGCACCTAAGCTTCCTAAAGGATCTTGGATACTGTTTTTAATAATATCATTTAAATATAAACCTGTTATGTTATAATATGCTGATCCAATACAAGCAGTAATGATCAATGTTAAAATAGCTGGTACTAAAACTTCGAATGCACGAGATACACCTGGTGGAACTTGATCAGGCATTTTAATGCATCTTGTTTTTCAAAGAACGAAAAAAGGAAAAGTAAACGGGCGTCGCTTACTTTTCCTACGTCATTCAATGAATATAGTTGTCAAAAAAATATCTAAGAGAAGAATGACTTTATAATCTTCTTTGATTACACTTTCATTTTACATATCTTTTATGAATTGAAAATGAAATTTATAGATTTTGATAACTATTTTCATATATTTTTTCATTTATGATTTAGTGTATGCAAATTATTTTCATCGATGTGCTTGAATAAAGGAAATATTTTTTAATTCAATTTCATTAAAATACTCTGACATATGATTATTCATCATTTCTGATGTCAAAGTTTCGTCTGCACTATACCAACTTTTAGATTTAAAATAGTCTGCAATCTCAGGTGTTTTAAACGTACAATGATGTCTGGCATAAATTTCATTAAGTCCTAACCGTAACTGAGAATCATCTTTATTTTCTAAATCAGCTTCTGTAAGAAGTTCTGTATCACTATGAGCAAATATATATTCATCCTCATCTGTATTTTCTTCTACTGTTGTTTCTATTTTTTCATTTACAATAACTTGAAGGGCTTTTTCTTTACCAGATTCACTAGTACAAATTACTTTTGTCTTACCTGATGATAAAGCCTTAATTTTACCATTTGTATCTACGATACATATTTTTTCATTTTTCGATTGATAAGTACATTTAAGATTAGTTTGAATGGTATATTCATCTCCAATATTTAATGTAACTTTACTTTTTTCTAAATGCAATGGTTTTTCAACATGTTGACTAACAAGATTATCTGGTGAATAAGATGGTTTATTTCCTTTAAAAAATAAAATAAATCCTAACATAGCAATCACCACGACAAGTGCTATGATTCCTAAAATAATAATTTTAGTTTTTTTACGCACTTCTTTTTTATGTTTTTCTCTATTTTTAACCCTTGAACCTACTTCTTCTACTTGGATATCCTCTTGTGATATTCTTGTTCCACAAATATCACAATATTTGGCTCCTTTTGTTAGTAAACTATGACATTTTGGACATAACATAATCATCATCTCCTTACCTTTATTATAAAATAAAATATATTGATTTTCACTACCCGTTTTAGTATAATGTCAAAGACTGGTTCGAGAGCCAAACCCAGTATAAAAAACTAAGAATAAGTAATGAAGATGGCTCTGTCATCTTTTTTATTTTATTTGGCTTCTAACTGTACTTTAGAAGAGGAGGACTACAAATGAATAATAAAAAGGTACAATTAATTGTAATGAATGCCATGATTGGTGCTGCTTATGCAGTTTTAACAATTTTGATTTCACCTATTGCTTATGGAGCAGTGCAAATGCGCTTAACTGAAATTATTGTTTTACTTGCATGTTACAACAAGAAATTTATTCCAGGACTTACTATTGGATGTTTGCTTGCAAACCTTGCATCTCCAATGGGATTATATGACATTTGTTTTGGAACAGCTGCAACATTGATTGCTTGTCTTGGTATGTATTATGTTAAAAATGTTTTTGCTGGAGCTTTAATTGGTGGGGTTGTCAATGGTTTAATCGTTGGTTTAGAACTTTATCTAGCTTTAGAATTACCATTTATGATTAATGCATTCTATGTTTTCATTGGTGAATTTATTGTTTTAATTATTGGAGCATTCTTATTTAAATGTTTAGAAAAAAATAAAACACTTATGAATAAATATATTTTAGAATAGTAAAAAAAGCTATAACAGCGAAATGCTTGTTATAGCTTTTATTTATGTTCTTCAATATAGTTTACTATATCGTTTACTGTTTTAAAATTCATAACGTCTTCATCAGGAATTTCAATTCCAAATTCTTCTTCAGCAGACATGATTAATTCAACTGAATCTAATGAATCTAATTCTAGATCTTCTTTTAATTTAGCATCTAAAGTAATTTTTGATTCATCAATATCCATTGTATCTTTTAAAATTTCTTTGATTTGATCAAGTACCATTTTATTTCCTCCTTCTGTATACAGCTATTATAACAAATGCTTTTGATTTGTAAACAAAACAATTTGACAAACAACCTAAAAGTCTATATCATTTAGGAAAGTATGTTTGGGAGGTAAAATAATGATTTTAAGACCAACGAAAATCGAAGATATTTCACGTGTCATTGACATTATTAATCAAGCAAAAACTTATTTCAAAAATAATGATATTGATCAATGGCAAGATGGATATCCTAATGAAGAAACAATTGAAAAAGATATAGAAAATAATGAAGCTTATGTTTTAGAAGAAGACGGTGTTATTTTAGGAACGTGTATGGTAACGATTCATGGAGAACCTGCTTATAACCGTATTGAAGGAAAATGGATTTTAAATTGTCCTTATATATGTGTACATCGTATTGCTGTTGATAATGAATATAAAGGAAAAGGATTAGCTTCTACGATTTTAGATCAAGTAGTTGCTATGTATCCAGATTATCATAGTGTTAGAATGGATACACATCATGATAATCTTTCTATGCAAAGTTTTTTAACTAAATATGGTTTTAAATATTGTGGAGAAATCACTTTAAAAAGTGGTGCTTTAAGAAGAGCTTATGAAAAAAGAATCTAAGCTCTTTTTTTATGTCCTTAATTTTCCTTCTTTAAGTAATCTTAATAATTCATCATTTTGCCTTTGTGAACCTGTATAATTATCTATTCCATTTAATTTAGCTAATTTTGTTCTATTAGCAAAAGAAGCATCTTCTTGAATAGAACGCAATGCATCTGTAAAACTATTGCCTGTATAATCAGGTGCACTTAAATATCTTATCTTTCTTTCTATGACCTGATCATTGACCCAGCCGGCATCTTGTCCTATAAGATAGGGATTTCTAGCACCTTGAACAATTCTCGTAATAATTCCAAAATGACGATATGGCATTAATGGTTGCGTAGATTCACTTGTTAAAAATACATGGTGAAATTCTACCTCATCGCCTATCTTATACCTTGTTAAATTCGTATTAGAAAAATTATTATAACCACCTTCTTCGATGATTTGTGGAAAATCTTTATAGGCATAATTTAGATCCACCATTGTATCAATTCCTAAAACATTTCCTGTAGCGCTATATTGCCACATACCATATTCTCCATCATAATTAAGTTCATCATTATATCTTGCAATCCATTTTGTATACTCATTAAAGATTGGACTTGTAAGTTTAGTTCTAAACCAAAACAATGATGCATACATTCCTACATAGTAACCTTCTTGTTCGAGTCTTTGAGCAAATGTTTGTGCAATATTCGCTATTGTTTGATTACTTTGTCTTCCTGTTGTATTATTATCTTCTAAATCATAATAAACAGGATAGGCCATTTGATAATCCTTTACGAGTCTTAATACATGTTTAGCTTCTGATAGAGCTTCTCTTTCATTGGTTGCATAAGAATATAAATAAACCCCAAAAGGGATTTTTAAACGTGTACATTCATCCGCATTTCTTTTAAAATACGGATCATCTTGACTTTCCAGATTACTTCCATACCCACATCTAATGATTGCAAAATCGATATGTTTTTTAACTTCTTGCCAATCAATCAACCCTTGAAATTTAGAAACATCAATTCCATGTTTTACCAAAATTTTTCACCTCATTATAAAATATGTCACAATGTCAAAAATGTTATTATTATCGTTGTTTATATTTACTTTTGGTTAAAAAAATAAGATAATAGCTACGGGAGGAATTATAGTTATGAAAAAGAGTTTAATCTCCATGATTTGTTTTACTTTGTTAGTATCCTTTTTTTGTTCTACAAGTCAAGTTCATGCAGTAAACTTTGAAGGACAAGAAGATAAATATATGAAACTTTGTTCTAGTAAAAGTTTATCTAATAATAATTATAATACTTGTAAACAATTTAATTCATACTTAAAAAAGAAAAACAATCAGTTACAAAGTTCTATTGATGAATCTAAATCTAAAATTTCAGATACTCAAAGTTCATTAGATGACGTTGTTTCTAAAATTGCTGATTTAAATAACCAAATTGAACAAAAGCAACAAGAAATCAACTATTTAGAAAGTTCAATTAAATCATTAGAAGCAAGTATCACAGCTAAAGAAAACGAAGTTAAAGAACGTATGTATGCTATGCAATCATACAATAATAGTAATAGTTATATTGAATTTATTTTTGGTGCTTCAAACTTCTCTGATTTCTTTTCAAGAATTGATAGTGTCAATGAAATCACTCAATTCGATAAAGAATTAGTAGAAAAAATTGCTGATGAAAAGAAGCAAGTTGAATCTCAAAAAGCAACTATTGAAACAGTAAAAGCAAATATTGTTTCTCAACAAAACGAACAATATACTTTACAAACTCAATATGAAGATTTATTAGCTAAACAACAAAAAGATTTAGCATCTGCTGAAAGTGAACAATCTAAAATTTCTGATACTCAAAGTTCATTAGATTCATTCTTATCATCAGTCGTTGTTACTCAATCATCTTCATCAGGTAGTAGCAGTAGTGGTTCTACAACTATTATACCATCTACAAATGTCCCTACTACAAATAAGTATGGTTCTACAGTTGTAGCTGCTGCTTATTCTAAATTAGGTTGTCCTTATGTATGGGGAGCAAGTGGACCTAATTCATTTGACTGTTCTGGTTTGGTTATGTGGTGTTATGCACAAGCAGGTGTTTCACTTGATCACTATTCTGGATCTCAAGGTCAATCTGGAGCAATTGTTCCATTAAGTCAAGCTCAACCAGGAGATATCTTATGGAAAAGTGGACATGTAGGTATTTATATTGGTAATGGTCAATATATTCATGCACCACAAACAGGTGATGTTGTTAAGATTGCATCTAATGTAAGTAGATTTACTTGTGCAGTTAGACCTTATTAGTAATGACTTAAAACCTTTAAGTTTATAAGCTTAAAGGTTTTTATTTTGTATAAAAACAACTTTTATTTACTTTTTTTAGAAAGTGATGTATAAATAATATGAGGGGGTGTTTTGTTTGAAAATTAAAAAATATTTTGTAGGATTTATTGCATCTACAATGCTTGTATCAACATGCTATTGTATAAAACCTGTAGAAGCTATTGATTTTTCAAAAGATGAATCAAAATATATGTCACTATGTGCAAGTGGAAAACTAACAAATAGTAATAAGAAAACATGCGAAGAATTCAACAGCTATCTCAAAGCTAAAAACAAGAAGTTAAAAAAAGATTTAGAAAATCAAAAAAGTGCTGCGGCGAGTACAACGCAAACATTAGACAGTGTTCAAAAAAAGCTAAATTCATTAAATTCGGATATTTCATCTAAAGAAGCTGAAATTCAATATGTTGAAACATCTATACAAAATACCCAAGCAGATATAGATAAAGATAATCAAGAAATAAAAGATCGTATGTATATCATGCAATCTTATATGAATGAAAATACTTTTATCAATTATATATTTGGGGCTGATAATTTTACTGATATGTTATCTAGAATAGATAGTTTCAATACACTTACTTCAAGTGATCAAGATTTGATTGCTCAAATGTTAGAAAAGAAAAAGGAAATTGAAAATCAAAAAGTTACTTTAGAAAACGCTAAAATTGTTTTAGAAGAACAAAAGAAAGAACAAGCGGCTATTCAAGTTCAATATGAAACATTATTAGAAGAACAAAAGAAACAAATTGCTTCTACGCAAGATGCTATATATGATTATGGTGCTGCAAGTGAATCATTAGCTGCTGCTATTGATAAATTCAATGCTGAAGCTTATGAAACAAAACCATCAACAGCTAGACCTGCTCCACCAGCATCAAATAATACAAATAGCAATAATTCAAACAATACTGGTAATAATAATTCAAATAACAACAATAATAATAATTCAAGTAATAATAACTCTAATAGTAATACAAACAATAACACTAACAATTCTAACACAAATAACACAACATCTTCTAATCTTGGATATAAAATTTATGAAGTAGCTCGTTCAAAATTAGGATGTCGTTATTATTGGGGTGCAAATGGACCAAATATGTTTGATTGTTCTGGATTAGTCTATTATTGTTTAAACCATGCAGGAAAATCTGTAGGTAGAACAACCGCAGCAGGTTATTCATCTATGTTTTCAGGGGTAAGCTGGTCAAATTCACAAACTGGTGATTTAGCTTGCTTTGGAACTGGATCAGTTACACATATTGGAATTGTAATGTTGAATAGTGATGGTACTAGAAGTTTAATTCACTGTGGTGGTGGCGGATCACATACTTTTGGAAATGATCCAAATGCTTGTGTTAAAATTAGTGATTTTCAACCTGGTTCTTATTACTATAAAAGAATTATAACAATTAGACATGTCTCATAAGGTCCATCTGGGCCTTTTTCTTTATAAAGAAAAAAGGTAGACGAATTTCGTCTACCTTTTTATTTTAAGAATGTTTTATAATCTTTATAATTTTTCTTTAATAATTCAGGTGTGTTTAAATGATATGGACATTTTGTCATACATTTTCCACAATTCAAACATTCTTCTATTTTTTTCATTTCATTTTGCCAATGTTCATTTAACCAACTTGCTGCTGGTGCTCTTCTTAACATTAAAGACATTCTAGTACATTGATTAATTTGAATTCCTTTAGGACAAGGCATACAATAACCACATCCTCTACAGAAATCTCCTGCTAATTCTTTTCAATCATGAGCAATTAAATCTTGAATTTCTTGAGTAAGTTCTGGTGCTTTTGTTTGATATGAAATAAATTCATCCAATTCACTCTCTTTTTGAATTCCCCAAATTGGTAAAACATTATCAAACTGTGCTAAATATGCATAAGCAGCATCCGAACGGTTAATAAGTCCACCTGATAAAGCTTTCATACAAATAAACCCAATATTGTTTTCTTTACATTTATTCACTAAATCAATATCTTTTTGATCTGCTAAATAACTAAATGGGAATTGAATTGTATCATATAACCCACTTTCACAAGCTTCTATAGCTACTGGTAAACGATGATTTGTTAGACCAATAAAATGAATCTTACCTTGTGCTTTTGCTTCTAACATAGCTTCATATAATCCTGTACCATCTCCTGGTTTAGGGCAAAATGAAGGATTATGAAATTGATAAATATCAATATAATCTGTTTTTAAATTATTTAAACTTGTTTCTAAGTCTTTCCAAAAACCTTCTACTGTAGTAGATCCTGTCTTCGTTGCAATATAAATATCTTTTCTGACATCACTTAAAGCATTCCCTAATTTTTCTTCACTATCACTGTACCATCTTGCACTATCAAAAAAACGAATTCCTCGATCATAAGCCTTTCTTAAAATTAAAGTTGCATCTTCTCCAGTTACACGTTGGATTGGTAAAGCTCCAAATCCATTTCTATTAACTGTAATTCCTGTTCTTCCTAACGTTACTTTTTCCATACCTTTTTCCCTTTTTAACTTAAATATTCACCTATACCATTTACAATACCTTGAACAATCTTATTTTGATAATCCTCACTTGAAAGTAATCGATCTTCTCCTGGATTTGATAAAAATCCCATTTCTACAATAGTAACAGGAACTTTTGACCAATTCAACCCTGTCATATTATCAACAATAGAAACACCCCTATTTCTAGAACCTGTCACTTTACAAATGTTATTCACAATGCTCTTTGATAAAGATTGTGACTTCCCTGCAATATTTGCACAATATCTATTAGAAGTTGAAGGCGCAAGTGTCAATGTTCCTGTTGATGATGACGATTCACTTGAATCACAATGTAAACGAATAAAAGCATCAGCATTTGCTTCATTTGCTATTTTAGCTCTTTCGACATTTGAAAGATCTACATTTTGTGATGTACGACACATAACCACAGTATAACCTTGATTTGATAAAGCTTCTTGTAATTTAAGTGCCACTTCTAAGTTGATTTGTGATTCTGTTTTCCCCGTTACACATCCTGTTGCCCCTGTTGTCACTTTTGCTTTCATTGTCGATGAACCTGGTCCATTAGGTTCTAATGAACTATTTCCTCGTGCTTGATGTCCTGCATCAATACAAATCACTTTTCCTCCGCCATGATAAATCTTAGCTGCTGATAATTCTTGTTTAGGTTTTTCTTTTACATGTACAGTTATTTCTTTTTCTGCTTGATTTCCTGAACTATCTTTCGCAAATACTTTTATTTGATAATCCCCTGCTTTATTTATATCTAATGAAGATAAATCATATTGTAAATCAACATTGCTTAAATCTGTTGCTTTGATTTCTTGATTAAAATCATAATTTTCTGTTCCTTCTTCAAATGAAACTTCATTTATTTCATTAAAAACAGGAGCTGTAGTATCTTTAACAATCACTTTCTTTTTTAGTTTTTGATTTTGATATTTAATATTTATTGTATAGTTTCCAATTGCTGGATAATCTTTTTGATCTTCATTTTTTAGATTGTTTGTTATTTTTGTTTCTTTTTTTATTTCTTTCAACTTATCTTTATCTATGTCTTTTGTTTGAATAAGATCATCAAATGAATATTGAACTGTATTTCCATATTCTACAATAATCTCTTTTTTATTTTTTAATGATAATTCAATTTTTTCTTCTCGTGTAAGATAATAAATACCTCCCACTATCACCGCGATAACAATCCCAATAACTCCTATAAACTTCTTTTTCATATTCCTTTTTTCTCCTTAAAACTATTATACAAAAAAAAGAGAAGAATGGAAGTTCTTCTCTATAAACCTTTGACATGAATACGTGTAATTGCACGTTGCAAAGCTGCTTGTGCTCTTAACATATCGATTTCATCGTTTTGTATTTTAAGTCTTTCTTCAGCTCTTCTTTTTGCTTCTTGTGCTCTTTCTAAATCAATTTCTTCTTGTGATTCAATTGCATTAGCAATTAAAGTTGTTTCTGTTTCATTTACATAAATGAAACCACCTGCGACAGAAAAATATGTTCTTTTTCCATCAATAATATAATTCATTTGAGACACTTTTACACCACTTGCTAGTGGAATATGATGAGCTAAAATACCTATTTGTCCAGCAGTTGTATCAAGATTTATCTGATCAATTTCCACTTCTTGGTAAATACCTTGAGGTGTGATGATTTTTAGCTTAAATTTAGTCATTTTCGATTTGTTTAGCCTTTTCTACAGCTTCTTGAATAGTACCAACATTATGGAATGCTTGTTCAGGTAATTGATCCCATTTACCTTCAAGAATTTCTTTAAATCCTTGAACAGTATCTTCTACACGGACATATTTTCCATCTAAACCAGTAAATTGACTAGCTACTGTAAATGGTTGTGATAAGAAGTTACGTACACGTCTTGCACGTGCAACGATTAATTTATCTTCATCACCTAATTCATCCATCCCAAGAATTGCGATGATATCTTGTAATTCTTGATAACGTTGTAAGATTTGTTGAACACCATGAGCTACTTCATAATGATCTTTACCTACAACTAATGGATCTAAGGCTCTTGATGAAGAGTTAAGTGGATCTACTGCAGGGTAAATACCTAAAGCAGCGATTGAACGATCCAAGACGATTTTAGCATCTAAGTGAGCAAATGTTGTTGCTGGTGCAGGGTCAGTTAAGTCATCGGCTGGTACATAGACCGCTTGTACTGATGTAATTGATCCTTTTTTAGTTGATGTAATACGTTCTTGTAAAGCACCCATTTCAGTTGCTAGAGTTGGTTGATATCCTGCTTGTGATGGTACACGTCCAAGTAAGGCAGAAACTTCTGAACCTGCTTGTGTGAAACGGAAGATGTTATCAATGAATAATAACACGTCTTGACCTTGTCCATCACGGAATTGTTCAGCCATTGTTAAACCAGTTAAGGCAACACGTAAACGTGCTCCTGGAGGTTCGTTCATTTGTCCAAAGACAAGTGATGTTTTAGATAAAACGCCACTTTCTTTCATTTCATAGTATAAATCGTTACCTTCACGGCTACGTTCTCCAACACCGGCGAATACTGATAACCCACCATGTTGTGTTGCGATATTGTTAATAAATTCTTGGATCAATACTGTTTTACCTACTCCGGCACCACCGAATAACCCAATTTTACCACCTTTGATAAAAGGACAAATTAAGTCTACAACTTTAATTCCTGTTTCAAAGATTTCTGTAGTTGTCATTTGTTCTGCATAAGTTGGCGCAGATCTATGGATAGGCATACGTGGAACATCATTTCCTAATTCACCTTTACCGTCAATTGGTTCACCTAAAACATTGAACATACGTCCTAATGTATCATTTCCTACTGGAACTGAAATTGGGTGACCTGTATCAACAGCATCCATTCCTCTTACTACCCCATCAGTTGGTCCCATGGCGATACATCTTACTGCATCATCTCCAATGTGTTGAGCAACTTCTACGACTAATTCTTCTTCACCATTTTGAATACGAATTGCTGTATTTAATCGAGGTAATTTATCTTCGCTAGCAAATGCAATATCAATAACTGGCCCACGGGCACTAATTATTTTCCCAATATTTGCCATATTGACCTCCTTATTGCGCATTAGCTCCAGCAACAATTTCACTAACTTCATTAGTAATTGCTGTTTGACGAGCTTGATTGTATTTTAATAATAATTGTTCTGTTAATTCTTCTGCGTTATCTGTAGCATTTTCCATTGAAGTTCTACGTGACGCATTTTCACTTGTCACACTTTCAACAAGATAGCCATAAACGACAGCTTGTAAATACATTGGTATTAAACTATCTAAAACTTCTTCAGGACTTGGTTCAAAAATAGTGAATTTATTGGTAATTTCAATATTTTCAAACTCATTTGTATCAATTGGTAAAAGTGTTACTGTACGTGGTTTAAATGTTAAGTTATTAACAAATTCAGTATAAATGATTTTTATACTTCCCACTTCTTTATTAATATAAAGATCTGTGACACTTTTCACTAATTTAGTCACTTCATCAAAAACTAATGTTGAATTTAATGAAGCAAAATCAGTATTGATTGGTCCTTGATGCGTTCTACGGAAATAATTTGTTCCTTTACTTCCAATTGAGTAAACATAATCTTCATCTTTAATTTGTTGACTAATTTCTTTAAAGACATTGGCATTATATCCACCACATAATCCTAAACTTGAAGAAATAACAATATAAACATCTTTATCTACTTTATTTTCAGCGAGATAGGCAGAATCTTTTAACCCTTTATTAGAAGCTAAAATTTCTGCACATGTTTGTCTAACACCTTGATAATAAGGTTTTAATTCATCAAGTTGATTTCTTGTTTTACGAAGTTTAGATGTCGCAACTAATTCCATTGCTTTTGTAATCTTTTTAGTAGATTCAACGGATTTAATACGACGCTTAATTTCTTGCATTGATCCAGGCATTAGTTAGCCCCTTGTGTTTTTAAGAATTGATCAACATAAGCGCCTGTTGCTTCTTTCATCTTCGCTTCTAATTCATTTGAAATCACTTTTTGAGTTTCTATTTCAGTAATAAATTCAGGATGAGACATTTGAATATTTTCTACTAAACCATCCATAAATTCTTTTACTTTTTCTACAGCTATTTGTTTTGTATAACCATATTTTAATGCAAATAAAGTAATGACTTGTGTTGGCACACTACGTGGTGAATATTGTGCTTGTTTTAATACTTCACGTACTTTTGCCCCATGATCCAATGTTGCTTTAGTAGCAGCATCTAAGTCAGAACCAAATTGTGCGAAAGCTTGCATTTCTGCATATTGAGCAAGTTCAAGTTTTAATGAACCAGATACTTGTTTCATCGCTTTAATTTGTGCAGTAGAACCTACACGTGATACAGATAATCCTGTATCTACAGCTGGTCTAAATCCAGAGTTGAACAATTCTTGTTGTAAGAAGATTTGTCCATCAGTAATTGAAATAACGTTTGTTGGAATATATGCTGAAATATCCCCAGCTTGTGTTTCAATGATTGGTAAAGCAGTAATTGATCCTCCACCATTTTCTTCATTTAAACGGCAAGCACGTTCAAGTAATCTTGAATGTAAATAGAAGACATCCCCTGGATAAGCTTCACGTCCTGGTGGTCTTTTTAATAATAACGACATTGTACGATAAGCTACCGCATGTTTCGATAAATCATCATAAACAATTAAAACATCTTTTCCTTCATCTAACCAATGTTCAGCAATTGCACATCCAGCATATGGTGCAATATATTGAATTGGTGCAAGTTCACTCGCTCCGGCAGAAACAACACATGTATAATCCATTGCTCCACCTTGACGTAATTTTTCAACAACTTGTGCAACTGTTGAATTCTTTTGTCCAATAGCAACATAAACACAATAAATGTTTTGTCCTTTTTGGTTTAAAATTGTATCAATAGCAATTGCAGTTTTACCTGTTTGACGGTCACCGATAATTAACTCACGTTGACCTCTACCGATAGGAATGATAGCATCAATTGATGTAATACCAGTTTGTAATGGTTGATCAACTGATTTTCTTGTCATTACACCACTAGCAACACGTTCGATTGGTTTAGTTTTACCAGTATTGATTTCACCTTGACCATCGATTGCTTGTCCTAATGGATTAACAACTCTTCCTAACATTTCATCCCCGACAGGGACTTCAATAATTCTTCCAGTACGTTTAACTTCGTCTCCTTCTTTAATCGTACTTTCAGATCCAAGTAGTACGGCTCCTACACTATCTTCATCTAAGTTCATGACCATTCCGTAAACATCATTTGGGAAAAGTAATAATTCACCTAACATGGCATTATCTAACCCATGAATAACACTTACACCATCACCAACAGTCACGACTGTTCCGACATCTTTTTGTTCAATGATATCGTCATAATGCTTAATTTGTTCTTTAATTAAAGCACTAATTTCATTTGGTCTAAGCCCCACTATTTCCACCTACTTTCTTAATAGTTCTTTTTTAAGCATTTCTACTTTATTTTTAATTGTTCCATCATAAATACGGTTAGCAATTTGAACTTTAATACCACCTAATAATGATGGATCAATAGATACTTTTAAAGTAACCTTTTTGTTTTCTTTTTGACTGATTGCTTTTTCTATATCTTGAATTTGTTGATCAGTTAATTCATAAGGTGTATAGATCATACCTTCTTCTATACCTAAATATTGATTTGATAATTTAATATAAGATTTAACAATATCATCAATATAACGAATTCTTCTTGATTGCACTAATAGTTTTAAGAAATTTAAAACATATTGATCAACATTCCCTTTAAATGATTGATCCAATAATTGAATCTTTTTATCATTTTCAATAAGAACGTGATTAAAGAATTGAACAATTTGAGGATCACTATCAAGAACCTCTCCAACTAATTTGATGTCATCAAGATATTGAGTGACTTTATTTTCTTCTTTCGCTAAATCAAATAAAGATTCAGCATATCTATCGCAAACAACACTCATTAGTTAACCACATCATCAACAAATTCTTCTACTAATCCTTTGTTGATTTTTTCATTCATTTCTTTGTTCATAACTTTAGTTGCAACCTCAATAGCAACATCCACAATTTCTTGTTTCATATCTGCTTGAGCTTGTTTCTTTTCTGTTTCAATTTCTTTTTGTGCTTGTTCAATTTTAGCTCTTGCTTCTTCGTTTGCTTGGTCAATAATTTGTTGTTTCACTTTTTGACCATCATCTTTTGCTTGATCAAGAATTTCACGATATTTACTTGCCGCTTCACGTGCTTCTTTTTCAGCTGTTTCTAAATTTGCAGAAGCTTTTTCGTTCATTTCTTTTGCCTCATTGATTGTAGATTCTATGTAATCTGCTCTTTTAGCAAAATATTCCATGACATTTTTCCATAAAAACTTCTTAAAAATAAGTAACAAAACTCCTGTAGATAATAATTGAACAATCAGTGTTGTAAGATTAGGGAATAATTTTCCTGCTATATCTGGCATCTTTATTCCTCCTTTGTCAGATTTTCAATTATTAATATACGAATAATAAGATTAAAGAAACTAATAAACCATAGATGGCAACTGTTTCTGATAAGGCAATCCCTAAGATCATCATAGTACGGATTTTACCTTCAGCTTCTGGGTTTCTACCAACAGCTTCTACAGCTTTACTAGCAGCAATCCCTTCACCAATCCCTGTTCCTAAACCTGCACATACAGCAAGACCTGCTGCAATAGCAATTAAACCTTTTACCATAATTTTTTCCTCCTAAAAAATAGTTCATTTTTCATTTATATCTTAACTAGCAAGCTAGTAAAGAACTTAATCTGGATTTTCCATCATTATCAAGATAGATGATAATGTAACGAATACCAATGTTTGAATGCATCCTGCAAAGACATCAAAATAACAATGTAGCCAAGGAGCAATCACTGGTCCTAAAAAGTTAAAGTTGATCAATAACCCTGAAATGTAACCTGTTAATTGATAAACTAAATACATAAGGATCGATCCACTTAAAATATTCCCAAATAAACGCATTGATAACGAAATCAATGGCGAAAGAATACTTAATAAGTTTGTTGGTGGCCATACAGCACCCCAAATGTAAGATAATAATCCTTGTTTTTTGATTGCATTAAACTGAATTAAACAGAATGTAATTGTTGTTAATGCAAGAGTAATAGAATAATTTGAAGTTGGTGCTTCAAATCCTAATAATCCACTTAAGTTGGCAATGATCAAATATGCAAAGAGCATTGCAAAGTATGGATAATAGTTCTTTTCAAATTTCTTTGGCATGATACTTTTTAAATAGTCGTAAATCATTTTAACACCTGTTTCAACAACTAAAACAACACCTTTAGGTCTTGCTGTTGGATCAGCAGTTGCAAATTTCTTTCCGGCATAAATAAAGAAAATAGCCATCACCACCATAATAATCAATGAAAAGATTAATTCTACCTGTAAAGAATCTAAGAAGTTACTCACCCTTTCACCCCCTTCATTTGATAACTTACAATATATATGGTTATTTTAATGACCATATATCCAAAAAGAACACCCATCAGATTAAACCATTTTGGAATAAAAATAGCAATTAAAAAACCAATCGCATAAATTGCAAGTTTGACTATATTTAATAAGATAATTAAACTTGTAGATCTTTTTAAGTTCAATATCATATCAGACGTGATAATAATAACATAAAAAATTGCAAGATTAAATAAATATCCAAGCAAAAAACCTAGCGAATAACTGATAGATTTCATCATCAAACCAATAATTGAAAAAACGATAAAACCTATCAAAAAAATAAAAAATGATTTCTTAAAAACTAACTTTTCATTCATGATTTTCCACCTTTTAATAATGTTCTCATCACTTCTATAAACGCTAAAACAAGAAATACTAGCGTCAGAAGAGGTTTGGTTAGTAATATACTATCCAAATATAAACCCAATATGACGCCAGCTATTAAAGTTCCAAATATTTTACCTGATAACGTCAATGCATAAAGCAAATCTTCAAAAAGCTTCTCTTTATTATTCATTTGTTCCAAACAAACGATCTCCGGCATCTCCAAGTCCAGGAACAATATAACCATGCTCATTTAATTTTTCATCTAATGCTGCAAGTGTAATATCAACATCAGGATGTACTTCTTGAATCGCTTTAACTCCTTCTGGTGCTCCTACTAAACAAACAAGTTTGATTTTTCTTGCTCCTCTTTGTTTAATATTTTCAATTGCCATATTAGCACTTCCACCAGTTGCTAGCATTGGATCTAAAACAATGACTAAAGCATCTTCTAGACCTTTTGGAAATTTAGCATAATATTCACGTGGAATTAAAGTTTCTTCATCTCTTTCCATTCCAATATGTCCAACTTTAGCTGTTGGAATAATATCTCTAAAACCATCAACTAAACCAATTCCTGCACGTAAAATAGGTGCAAGAATAATTTGTTGATCCATTTCTTTTCCCACCATTGGACAAACAGGTGTTTCAATTGCTTTATCTTTTAATGAAACATTGCGTGTTACTTCAAATGCCATAAGTTTAGCAATTTCATCTAAGTTTTGTTTAAAAATATAAGTTGATGTATTTTTATCACGCATAATTGTTAATTTATGTTGAATTAAAGCATGATCTAATATTGTTACTGACATATTTGCCTCCTAAATATATTTAATATTTGAATACATTGTGACCTTTTCAGTAAGTTTTGCTACTCGTTTTAAACATTCTTCTTTAATTTCGTCTGTTTCTTCATTTTTTAAACGATAAGCAATAATTCTAGCAACTTCTTCAAAGTCTTCTTCTTTGAATCCTTTTGTTGTCATTGCTGGTGTTCCAATACGAATTCCTGAAGCTTTGAATGGTTTTTCTGTATCAAAAGGAATTGCATTTTTATTAGCTGTAATATTGATTTCATCAAGTAAACGTTGTGCTTTTTTACCAGAAATACCACAACTTGCTTTAACATCAACAAGTAATAAGTGGTTATCTGTTCCTCCAGCAACCAATCTGAACCCTTCTTCTTTAAAGACTTTTTCCATTGCTTTAGCATTTTTAATAATTTGTTTAGCATATTCTTTAAATTCTGGTTGTTGTACTTCATAGAAACATTGTGCTTTAGCAGCGATAATATGCATTAATGGTCCACCTTGCATACCTGGGAAAACTGCACGATCAATATCAGCAGCAAACTCTTTTTTACACATGATGACACCACCACGAGGTCCTCTTAATGTTTTATGTGTTGTTGTTGTCACAATATCAGCATATGGAAATGGTGATGGATGAACACCAGCAGCTACAAGTCCAGCGATATGAGCCATATCTACCATAAATAATGCGCCATTATCATGAGCAACTTTAGCCATAAATTCAAAATCAATTGTTCTACTATAAGCACTAGCTCCAGCAACAACGAGTTTTGGTTTAATTTCTTCTACTTGTTTTTTATAAGCTTCATAATCAATTGTTTCTGTTTCTTTTGAAACACCATAGCTATAAAATTCATAGTTAATTCCTGAAAAGTTCAATGGATGTCCATGTGTTAAATGTCCCCCATCAGCAAGTGACATTCCTAACACTTTATCTCCATGTTGTAATAAAGCTAAATAAACTGCAGTATTTGCTTGTGCCCCACTATGTGGTTGAACATTAGCATGTTCTGCCCCATAGATTTCACAAATTCTTTGTCTTGCAAGTTCTTCAACTTCATCAACAAATTGACATCCCCCATAATATCTTTTTGCTGGATATCCTTCAGCATATTTGTTTGTAAGAACTGATCCAGCTAATTGTAATACTTCTTCAGAAACAAAGTTTTCTGAAGCAATCAATTCAATGTTATTTCTTTGTCTATTTAATTCTCTTTCAACACTTTCAAATAATTGTGTATCTTTCATTATTTATTACTCCTTTTCTAAAGCCATCATTTTTTGAATTCTTGCATCATGTCTTCCGCCTTCATATTCGCTTTCAAGCCATGCATGTAAGATTTCTAAAGCTAAGCCTTCCCCTATAACACGTTGCCCCATTGCCAACATGTTTGAATCATTATGTTGACGTGTTGCTTTTGCACTAAATACATCATGACATAATGAACAACGAATTCCGTTTACTTTATTGGCAGTAATGCTGACACCAATTCCAGTTCCACATACGACAACCCCCTTGTCGCACGTTCCATCAGCAACAGCTTTTGCTGCTTTAGAAGCATAATCTGGGTAATCACAGCTTTCTTCTGTGTATGTACCAAAATCTACAACTTCATAACCATTTTTTTCTAAATCTTCTTTTAATACATTTTTTAATCTGAGACCACCATGGTCACATGCCATTGCAATTTTCACTTCAATACCTCCCTGATTTTTTCTTCACTAATACAACCTTGACGTAATATTGTTACATCATCATCAATTTTTACCACTGTACTTGCTAGAGTATTTTGACATTTTCCTTTGACGATCATCTTTAGTTTCCCATTAAATTCATGATACACATCTAAATCATTTAAAAGTGTCTCTTGACCTGAAATGTTAGCGCTTGTTACTAACATTGGCCCTACTCTTTTCAATAATTCTAATACAAATGGATCATCAGGTATTCTTATACCTATCGTTTCTAATCCCGCTGTAAAATCATCTGATAAAATTGATTTCTTTTTTAAAACAAGAGTTATCATTCCCGGCATAAATTCATCAATCAATTTTTGAGCATTTGTATTTACATAAGCATATTTTTCTATATCTTGAGAATCATAGATCATCAAAGATACTGCTTTACTATGACTTCTATGTTTAATTTCATAGATTTTTTCAAGTGCCGAAAGATTTCCAAACTTCACACCTAAGCCAAAAACAGTCTCGGTAGGAAAAGCCACAACCTCATCTTGTTTTAATAATTCAACAACCTCGTTTATGTTCTTTTTTTCTACCAAAACTGTTTCCATGATTCCACCTCATTTTGTGATATTATACTATTTTATTATTTAAAATGATACCCTTATCTCTGGATATTTATCTCTTTCAATAAAATATTTAGCATATTTCTTAACGATTTTCCCACTATTTTTTTAATTTTCCCTAAACAAACAAAAATCAACCTATTTCATATAAAATAACAGTGAAATCTCTATACAAATAAAATTTAAAAAAAGATATTTCACTACCGACACACAGAAAACAAAAAATCTGAGATCATATCTTAAAAACACATTTCGCGTTCTCAGTTTAATATAGAGATTTTACTTGTGTTTAGAAAGGAGGCATTTAAAAAGCAACTCTGTTTAATGAGAGTTGTTTTTTATTTAAACCAAAAATGAACAAAAAAAAGTAATCACCTATGCTGACAAGTTTGTGATTACTTTTTAATAAATTTTGAAATAAATCATCATAGCAATGAATCTATTTGATAGCTCTTTTCATATATATTACACTTTATTTCATCTTTAAAGATAATTCTATTTTTGATTATCTTTTAACCTATATTTTCTATTTGTGTTTGTACCAATAGCTTCAATTGTTTTCATTTCTGATAATATTTTTCTTGTTCTAGCAGAACTAAGATTTAGATATTCAGCAATATCATTTGTTTTGGATTCACCATTTTCTTTAAGATAATTTTCAATTTTTACCATGTTTTCTATTGTTTTATTTCTAATCGTACTTCCTTCGCTTGTTTTCTTCGCTTGTTTTCTTCGCTTGTTTTCTTCGCTTGTTTTCTTCGCCGTTTTTTCTTTGTTTGTTTTATCTACAAATTCAAGTGTTAAGATAGTTCGATCAGGATCAAATCTTTCTTCAATAACAGGTTCTTTCCATCCTTGATCTTCCCATGTATTGAAGATATTAGGAACACCACTTCCAGAACGTTCACCTATGTTTACAAGATTAAACATTTTCATAAGAGTTTTATTACGCGGATCAGATTCCCCACCTTTTCGCATTTGTTCCTTTCCAGTTCTAATATATCCAGGATTTTCGAAAATAATTTGATTTTGATCTTTTTTAATAACAACCCCTCTTGTCCCATAGTAATCTGCATTAATCAAACAATTAGCCAATGCTTCACGGAGTGCTTTATGGACAGGTGTATCATCTATCCTGTCCCCTCCTTTCATCGAAAAAGGAACTTTAACATCTTTAATAATTTTATTATAGACTCTAAAATAAAAGTCACATATATTTCCAGACCATTCACCTGAACTTGATTGTAAACGATCAGTCCAACGAATAGATGGATCTAAAACTTCTCGATAATCTAAAAAATAATCTGGAAAATGACGTACAATATTATATTCATCTCCAAACATCAACATTCCTGCTGCTGTAGGATGTAATTGATAATCTTCTTTTGAAATAGCTGCTGCACCAATGCTTCTTAAATATTCATCATTATTTAATCTTTCAAAGGGATGTCCTGCATTTAATATTTGATGTCTATTTCGATAACCTTGGATTGTTTCATAGTTTAAATCTTCTAATGGAACATCATCTAGCTCTTCCATATCCATTGTTTTTTCTGCTTGGTCACGTAACATTGTTTTAACTTGCAAACGTGTACAATGATAATCACCATCATGATTTCTTCTATATGTTCCATGAAATAAATTATTATTAATATAGACAGGTTTTTCTTCTCTTCTTGCCATTGGAACATGAATCACAACAATTTGATCATCTTCTTTTTTATAAACTTCTACATCATCATCTCTTAATAAATTAATACTTACTTTTTGTCTATTATTAATATCATTCCAAAATTGTTTAATTAATTTTTGACAACTGTCAGCATCTAATCCTGAAGTAGACCATGTTTCATCTTTATTCTCTATAATACCTAAAATAATAACTCCACCATATCCATTTGAAAAAGCAGAATACGTTTCCCAAATGGAGTTTGGTAAACCATTTTTAGCACTTTTTACTTCTCTTCGATTATCTTCTTTATATGAATCAAATTCATCTAAATCAAATAGTTTTTCCACAAAGATTATTCCTTTCTTTTGATCATATATAATATATGTTCATATATTGTATAAATTATACTATTTTTACTTCTAAAAAAATAGCTTATTTTAGAAAAATAAAAAGGCACTGATCACTCAGAACCTTCATTATTTTTTAAATACAACCAACTTACTTAAAATATAATTTAAGATAACAACAATCACATTGACAACAACTTTAGCAACAACATCATTAACAATATTAAAATTCACTAAGAACCACATTAACATCATATCCATGATTCCTGTTGCTAACCTAGAACCTAAAAATTATAGCAGGATAACTTATCCTGCTATGAAATATTTATTATTTACTTGGATATTCGATACTAAATCCTCTAAAAATTCCATTTCTATTTTCATTACAACAATCAAACATGTATTTATATCCTGCATCATTTGAATAATGGAATCTACCATCCGTTTCTTGGTTTGGTTCACCTAAAACCTTTTTAACTTGTGCATATTTTACTTTATTATTTAAAGCTAACGATCCTTCACTTGTTTCTACAACAACATCTTTAGCTGCTTTATCGTATTCTTCTTCAGCGTATTCATCATATTTTACTTCAATAAACGTTACAGATGCTTCTGCTACACTAATAGCTTTTTTAGTTGGATTTTCATATCTTAAATAGAAACGTGCAACATCACCACTATCTAATTCTACACTTAAATATGCTGCCATCGATGAAATTCCATTAGCATCTAATTCCACATCTTCTACTTTATCACCAGTATCATTTAAAGTAACTGTACCAACTTGTGATAAATAATTTGCATATTCTCCTACTGTTTCAGGAATGGCTATTTTTTTATCATCCATTGTAAAATATTTGATTAATCCATCAGCTTCTTGGAAATCATTAACATCTTTAATTTTAATGCTGTTTGATGTAGCAGGCTTCTTAGTTGTTGTTTTATCACTCGAATCATTACTACATCCTACTAATGACATCGATAAAACACATGTCATTAATAGAGCGACTACTTTTTTAAACATAGTTGTTCCTCCACGATATTTTTCTCTTCTCCTTTTATACTATATAACAAATTACAATTATCTACAAATCTTTTTTTCTTAAGAACAAATTTTCATACTCAGATACAATTTTAGCCCAACTATAATCATTGTTTATTCTTTCTTTAGCTGCTTTTCCTAAAGCATCAATATAATCTTGATCAAATGTTTCAACATGTTCTATAAGATGTTTTAAATTATTCTTTTCTTTACCCCAATAAATACATGAATCTAAACCTACTTCTTGATTAAAGCCAACATTTAATAAAAGATTTAAAGAAGTAGAACCTAAGGCTTCTAACAAGGAAGGATTAGTTCCTCCTACTTCATGACCATGTAAATAAGCAAAAGCATTCTTTCTTACACTTTTTAATAAAGCATCGTCATAAATCGTTCCTACAAATTTAACTCTTTGATCATTTTCAAAATGATACTTGTTATTTAAAATATGATACAACTTACTTTCTTGATATCCAGTAACAATCACTAAATCTTTTTTTGTATTTGAACTCATGAATTCTCTAATCATTGTTTCATAATTATTTTCAGGAACAAAACGTCCAACAATTAAATAATATTCATTTTTTGAAACCTCATGTTCCTTAGCCCATACTTCAAATTTATCTTCATCACTGTTATCAACAACATCTGCTCCATAAGCGATAAATGTTGTTTGGGGTTGATACTTTTTGTAATCTTCTTGAATATACTTTTCAATATTTTGTGAATCACAAACGATATAATCCGCATTTTTAATCATCAATCTTTCAGATAATTTCCAATATTGTCTAATAAACCAATTCCATTTAGCTCTTTTAAATTCATGACCGTCAGGATTAACAAAAACTTGAATATTTTTAGCATGAAACATTTTGACATATTTCTTTAAAAACGGACCTATACGACAAGCTAAAATATAAACAATCCCCTCTTCAATATTATGATCAACAACATATTGATAAACTGCTTTTAAAGCTGCAATATCATAATAAACTGCTTTTGCTGGTCCAATATCAGGCACTTGTACTTTAAAACATCTTGCTTGATTATGTTCAAATTCTTCTTCATGATCAGACAAACAAGCTACATGATACTTAATATCATCACTGACCTTATACTTTGTTAAATATTCGACAAAGGTTTCAAAGCCACCATAATTAGCAGGTATTCCTTTACTCCCTATAATAAATACATTTTTCATATTTTACATACCTTTCCATAATAATTGATAGATTGTATTATATAAAAATAAATCTATATTTTTTATTGATGGAACTAATTTCCCTTGTTTTTTCATATCATATTTATATGTAATAGTTCTTTTCAATAAATCAACATTGATATTATGACAATATTTCTTTAATAAATCAACCATTTCCATATTAGAGTTATGTACTTGATCTAGACTTCCTGAAACATTTTCTCCAGTATACTTATGGGTATATAATACATCATAATTCACATTAAATTGACATTTATTTTCAATCATCAAAAGCCATAAAAAGTAATCATCTGCCGAATTAACAGACATGACATGCTTTGTCCAATATTCTGGTATACTTGTTTTTTTAATCAAACAATGACCTGGTGAAACAATTAAGTCTCTTACTTTAATAAAACCAATTTGTTTCTTTAAATAATCTTGTGATTTTTGATTTTTATAAATCAAACATTTCCCATTTTCTGATTCCATAATGCCATTAGCGATACATAAATCTGCATCTCCAATATGTTCTAATTGACTTTTAATAAAAAAATCACTAATTTCATCATCTTGATCTAAAAATAAAATATATTTACCTAACGCTTTTTTTAAACCATTGATTCTTGTTTGATGAATTCCTTGATTCATTTCATTATTAATAATTCTAATTGGAAAATCATGTTGACTACCTAAAATAATTTCTTCATCAGGATAATCATTAACAAAAATAACCTCTATTTCTTTTTGACTTTCTTGATAATTTTTCTCTATTTTATTTAATAAAGATTCTATATATCCATTCCCTTTATAAATAGGAATAATAACTGACACATCCATACTTTCACATCCTATATTCCATTAAAAATATCCACTAGATTTTGAGAAATATCATTTACATCATACGCTTTGGCCGTTTGATAAGCATGATCTTTAATCTCTTTTATTTGATGTTCATTCATTGATAAAATATCTTCTATTTTTTGATTTAAATCTTTACCATCTCTTGGTTTAAAGAAAAAACCATTTTCTTGATTTTTAATATAACTTGTTGGTCCTGCCATATTAGATGCAATAACTATACAACCACAAGCCATAGCTTCTAATCCAACCAATCCTAAACTATCGCTTTTACGATAGGTTGGAAAACAAAAGATATCAATAGCTGAATAAAATAACGCCAATTCTTTTTGAGTTTGCATTGGATATTTTTTTATCACGTTTTCTAAATGATATTCTTGAATAAGTGCATTCGCTTTTTCTTCATCTTCACCAACACCCACCATCACGATTTGATATTGTTCTACATTTTCTAATAAGCTGATTGCTTCTAAAAAAACTTCCCATCCTTTTCTTTTTTCATATCTTCCAATGTAACCAATACATTTTTTATTTGGATCTAAATGCAATTTTTCTTTAGCGTTTTCTATTTTTTGAAAGACATCAAAATTAATACCTCCTGAAGGAAAAATCTTGATTTTATCTTCATTCAATCCATATTGTTCCATCATGACCTTTTGATAATAACTTGATGGTACAATACATAAATCTATTAGAGGTAATGTTGATTTAACTAAAGGAATAAACTTCTCATCATGTGCGTCTTCTGGAACAACGTCATTTCCATGAACATTTACAATAACCTTTATACTTGGTTTTAATTTCTTAATGATTTTAATCAATAGAGCACAATGTGAAATATAATGAGCATAAAGATAATCATAATGATGAAATAAACACAAAAAGATACTTTTTATATAAAAACTTAAATATCCACCTAATTTTCCTAACTTACTATCTTTCTTTTTTAAAGCTGATACATCTACTTGATATCCATTATTTTTCAAAATACTTGCTGTATTTTGAACAAACACACCATAATGTTTATATTTTTTAGATGGATACATATTTGATATTAATAATATTTTTTCCATACAATCACCTATTTAATAATGTTCACTAAATCTCCTAAAAAAGTTTTAACTCTTCCAAATCCTTTATATTTTCCTTTTAAAAAGTATAAAATCAAAGAACAAGCTTTCTTTTCTTTCATCATTAAAACTCTTTGTGTTAAATAATCTTTATATTTTAAACAATATTTTTTTTGTTCTCTATTTAGCTCTAATCCCAATGCAAAATTCACATTTTCTATTTGTGCTTTGGTCTGTTCAATACGTTCATTCACTCTTTGTTTCTTTTCATTAATAATATTCCCATCAACAATATTATCCATTCCAATTGTATTATTATTATGAATTCTATAATCAATTAAAGGAATATCTAAATAATAACATCCATTTTGAATAGCAGAAATAATATTCAATTCCCAATCATGAGGCAATTTACCTTGTGTTACTTTTAAATATTCATCTTTAACTTCTTTTTTGATAGCCATACAACAACCTTGAGAAAAATTCATTTCTAATAAACTCTTTAAATCGATTTCCGTTAATTCTTCTGTTACTTCTTTAAAAAGTAAGTTATTATTTGAACGTCCTTTTATTTTATTCACTTCGAAACAATTTCCATCTTGATCTATAAAATTAAAACTCGATGCTAGAGATAAAATATTGGATTGTCTCATTTTTTCAACCATCACCTCTATTTTATTTAAATGCCAACGATCATCTTGATCACTTAAAAAGATGATATCCCCATCTACTATCTCTAAACCTTTTTTAAAGTTCTTACGATATCCTAAATTATTTTCATTTTTTATAAGTTTCCAATTAATAAGTTTATAACCATCGATATACTGATGAATCAACTCATAACTATTATCAGTAGAAACATCATCTATTAATATTACTTCATCAATTGGATACGTTTGTTTTCTAATAGAATCTAATTGTTCAATTAAATACTTTTCGCCATTATATACAGCCATTACTAATGATACTTTCATAACTATCCCTTTCTTTTGTTAGAAACAGTATAACATATTTTAAATTATAAAGCGTAGTCATGGTACATAAAATCAACTAGATTTTAATTACTTCGTCTTTGAAAATGAGTAATTAAAAATACTATAATTCTATGTAGCTTTGTATCATTATCATATAGTTTAAATGTGACTATTCAATAACAAAAATTAACATTTAATTTTATTTCTTTACTTTACAATTGATATATAAGCAACATTTTAATTATCATTTCTAACATATATTCTAAATACTGATCTTATTTCTTTTAGTAACAGTTTATAAAACAAACAATTCCCATCTATCAAATATATAATGTATTTAAAATTAATGCGCCTTTAAAAACATATTTTTCAATTTAACAAATTTCATATTAATTTTCTACTTTTAAGCCTACTATGTTTATAAACCAATACTTTAAATATTTTTTATCTTTGAATATAGATCATCAAATAAATTAGTATTAGCCAATGTTGTTTTATCAAATTCATCATCACTGCCT
>OLQR01000129.1_pt1 | contig 59409 bp, 46 predicted proteins | sample 1671881 | NCBI WGS metagenome assembly OLQR01 (sample SAMEA3136623, study PRJEB25190) | human gut metagenome | biome: human gut; feature: human-associated habitat; material: faeces | place: Austria | collected 2013 | reverse complement strand
GCGCCGCCGTCGACGGTGACGGTGCGCGGCGCATCCGGCAGCAGCGTGACCGCGGCAACGACCGGCAGGCCGGTGGTGGCGTCGATATCGTCGCCGCCGTCCTTGACAATGGCGCATTCTGCGCCGTCCGCCGTGGGGCGGCAGAACTGCGGCGCGACCTCGACCACGATGCCCTTGGGGGTGCGCAGGCCGACAGATTCCGGCACATGGCCGGTCAACAGCAGCCGCGCCGCCCCCGCCGCCCCCAGCGCCGCACAGGTGCCGGTGGTGTAACCGCAGCGCAGCAGCTTTTGCCCGCTGCGGATATAGTGCTCAAACTTTGGCTTTGTATCGCCATTTTTAAATAGCATGGCGTACTGTTCGGCAGTCAAATCAAACAGTCTGCGGATGTTCTGCTCGGCAAAGGCCTCCTGCGGCGTCAGCACGCCGGATACCCCGGACGGCGCAACGCAGACGACGGCATCGGCCAGCTTTTGCGCCAGTTCCAACTCGTGCAGCGTCACGATGATAGCGACGTTTTTTTCATGGGCCAGCGTTTGCAGTATGGCCATCAGTTCTGCTTTGCCTTTTGCGTCCAAAAACGACGTAGGCTCATCCAGCAGCAAAATCTCCGGTTGCTGGCAGACGGCGCGGGCCAGCAGCACGCGCTGGCGCTGGCCGTCGCTGATTTTGGTAAAATCCCGGTCAGCCAGCGGTGCGGCCTGCACCAGTTCCAGCGCGGCCCGCACCTGCTGTTTGTCGGCGGCAGAGAGCACACCCAGCCGCCCGGTGTAGGGGTAGCGCCCGGCAGCAGCCACGTCAAAGCAGGTCGTCAGTTCGGTGCGGGCCGTGTGGGGCAGCATCAGCGCCAGCTTGCGGGCGCGGGCGTTGGGGGTGTAGGCGGCCAGGTTTTGCCCGTCCAGCAGCACCGCACCGCCCTGTGTGGGCAGCTGCGCCGCCAGCGTCTTTAATAAGGTGGACTTGCCCGCGCCGTTGGGGCCGATGAGGGCCAGTATCTTGCCGCGCTCAGCGTGCAGGGCAATGTCCCGCAGCAGCGGTGCGCCATAGCCGATGGCGAGGGCCTGTGTTTCGCAATAGCTCATGCTGCTCCCTCCCCGCTGTGGCGGCGCACCAGAAGCCAGATGACCACCGGCGCACCGAACACCGCCGTGACCGAGCTGATCGACAGTTCTGTCGGCGCAAACAGGCTGCGGGCGATCAGGTCACACAGCAGGCAGAACGCCGCGCCGCCCAGAGCGCAGCCGGGCAGCACATACAGCGGTTTTGCACTGCCCAGCGTTTGTTTTACCAAATGCGGCACCGCGATACCCACAAAGGATATCGGCCCGGCAAACGCCGTGACGCAGGCCGCCAGCAAACTGGACAGCAGCACCAGCGCCACCGAGAACACCCGCACCGGCACACCGACGCTGGCGGCGTAGCTTTCGCCCATCTGGTAGGCAGCCATCGGCTTGGAGAGCAGGAACGCCGCTGCCAGGCAGGGCAGCACAATGGCCGCTGCCGTGGTGACGTTGCCCCAGGTCATGCCGGAGAAGCTGCCCATCGACCAGTTGTGAAGGTTGACAATGTTGGAATCCTGCGCGAAGGCCACGACGATATCTGTGACCGCCGAGCAGATGTAGCCGATCATGACGCCGCAGATGACCAGAATACTCATCCGCTGCACGCGGCGCGCCACAGCCAGCACAAACAGCATAGCCGCCATGGCCCCGGCGAAAGCCGCCAGAATCAGCGTCCATGAGTTGGTGAGCAGCCCGCGGTTGAGGAACACGACCATCGTCAGCGCGACGGCCAACTTGGCCCCGCTGGAAATGCCCATAACGAACGGCCCCGCAATGGGGTTGGCAAAGAATGTTTGCAGCAGGTAGCCCGCCGCCGACAATGCTGCGCCCAGCAGCACGACCATAACCGCCCGGGGCAGCCGCAGCTGGTACAGGATGTTGGCGGTCAGCGCATCGGGGGCGCGGCCCAGCAGCGCGGCCACGACCTGCGCCGGGGAAAGCGCCACGCTGCCCCAGAAGAGATTGAGTGCAAACAGCGCCAGCAGGGCCGCCGCCATGGCGAAATATGCGATTGTCAGGCGTGTTCGGGTGTGCATGGTATCGTCCTTATTGCAGTTTCGTCAAAAATTTCAATTCATCGGCATTGGGGGTGCCCTCGGTGAACACCTTATTCATGTCCAGGATCAAATCCGGCAGTTCCATACTCTGCTGGAAAAGGCTCTGCGCGGTACACCAGACATTGCCGCTTTGCACAGCCTTGAAGTCGGCCAGCATTGGGCATTTGGCAATCAATTCATCGATAGAGCGCAGTTCACCCTCAATCGTGCTGTTATAAATCAGCACGTCGGCATCCTTGGCCCCGGCGTAGAAATCTTCCAGCGAAATATTCACGGTCGCCAGGTTGTTGCCGCTGTCGGTCAAATCGGCAAAGGCGTAACTGCCGCCCGCCATCTTGATCATTTCGGCAACGTAATCGCCGCCTTTGCGCACAGTGGCAAGGTTGTTGGAGGTGATGGAGAAAAACGCGACGGTCTTGCCGGTGGGGGCTTTGTCCGCCAAAGGGGCGATGCGCTGCTCGGCATCCGCAAAAACACGCTCTGCTTCGTTGGTTTTGCCCAGCAAAATGCCGTAGAGCTTGACCCATTCCATGCGGGCCAGCGGACCGCTCTCGTAGCTTGAGCGTTCGACCAGCACCGGCACGCCGAATTTTTCCAGCTGCTCCTTCACCTCGGGGGTGTGGTAGATCATCGTGTTTTCGATGGCAAGGCCGCAGTCGGCGGCCAAAATCGTCTCGTAATCCGGGGCGCTGTACTTGCCCGCGTAGACAATTTGCCCCTGTTCCATGGCGGTGCGGGCAGCGTCGAGATACCAGTTTTCGGCCTGCGTGCCGGAGAGTGCCACCGCCCCCAGCCCACCAATGCTGATGATGGGGTCCATGGCGGAGGAAGAAACGAGGTAGATATTCTCGATAGGCTGCTGCAAAACGACAATGTCGCCGTCCAGTTCGGCGGGCACGGCGGCCCCTTCGGGTACGACCAGATAGCGGCTGCCGTCGATGGTGATAAGGCTGTACCCGCCCGCGCATTCGTCCACCGTGAACTGCTGCGCATAATCGAGAGGGTAGCGGTTTTCTATCGTAAGTGCGTCGGTTTGTGTCGGTTCCGATGCCGCCGCGCAGCCTGCCAGCAGCAGGGCGGGCAGGGTCAAAAGTAAAGTGCGCTTCATTCGGCTGCAGTCAGCGTTGCGCTGTCAAAGGTCAGCGTGTAGTCGATCTCGTGCGGGGTGCTCATGGCGACAGTATCTGCCGTGACGGCCAGCGCCGTGTCCAGTGCGGTGACAGGGATCTCAAACGTGGAATTGCCTTCGGTATTCGTGGGCAGGTACTTCTCACCGTCGATGAGCATATAGTCGTAGTTCGGGCTGCTCCACACGATGGTGGCGGTCATCGTGCCGTCGGCCACGGTCAGGGCGGCAGGGCTTTCGACGGTAGCGCGGCCGCTGCCGCCTTCCAGCGTCACGGCACAGGTATAGCTGCCGTCGGCGGGCGTCTCAGCGGGGGCGGCGGTTTCGTCCGCGGCGGGCTGGGCATCGGCCACGCTGACGGTGTGGTCGTACCAGGTGCCCTTGGTGCCCAGGATGGCCAGCTGGAAGTCGGTATCCACGGCCTGCACCGGGATATCAAAGCCGTAGACTTCGTCGCTGGTGCCGTCGGAGTACGTCACGGTGTCAACGGTGGGCTGCAGCCAGTCGCTCTCGTGGTCGGGGGCGTCGGCGGCCATGCCAAGGTACAGGTTGACGATTTTCTGGGATTGCAGGCTGACATGGAACGTCATAACGCCGTTTTCCACAGTCAGGGTGCCCATGCCGTCCACGGCCTCGCTGGCATGGAACATACTGCTGTCGGTCTTGAACTCGGCGGTGTAAACGCCGTCGGGCAGGGCGGCGGCAGGGGCTTCGGTTGCGGCGGGGGCCTCGGTGGCTTCGGGGGCGGTCTCCACGGTGGAGGCTGCCGCGGATGCACTCTCGGCGGTGGTGGATGCGGATGCGCCGCAGCCCGCCAGCAGCAGGGCGGCCAGTGTAATGGATGCGAGTTGGCGTTTTTTCATGGTTACCTTCCTGTCTCTATTCTAACATATATAAATTAAGGGAACACCGCACGGCAGGGGCCGCGCATGGGCGGCACACGGGGAAATCGAGCAATAACGGCATACGGCGCGGGCGGGATGAATCCCTCCCCTCTCCACCGAAAATGGCTTTCTATCCCCCAAACCCAAAAACTGCCCGAAGGCGTTCCCTTCGGGCAGAATGTATCAAACTTAACCGTTCAGGGAGTCGATAGCTGCCTTGGTGTGATCAACGTAGAGCTGCTGGACATCGGCGATCTCGCCCAGACCGGCAATCTGGGTGTCGACACTGTCAAAGCAGCCAGCGGCGTTGAACTGGCTCAGCCAGGAATCCTCGTCAGAGCCGGCCATGTCATTGTTGGCGTGGTCACCGGCAACGACCATCAGCGGGCGCAGGATGACCTTGGTGTAACCGGCCTCCTTGACCTTCTCGATGACAGCGTCGCAGGCGGTGTCCTCCGGCTCGCCCTCGACAGTGCCGATGAACACATTGTCATAGCCCAGGGTCTGCATGGTGGTCTGCATCTGGCTGTAACTGATCTTGGCGGTGTGGGACGTGCCGTGGCCCATGAACACAAAGGCGGTGCCGTCAGCAGCGGCAGCAGCGGCATCGTCATACCCGGCGACCTTGACGGCCTCGGCGGTGATGGCAGCGGCAACAGCCTCCTTGTCGGCGTTGATGACGGTGGCATCCTCGCCAACCTCGCCCAGCAGCGGCTCGGCGATGGCAACGCTCTCGAACTTGTCCTTGTACTGCTCAACGGCCTCGCACATCTCGTCATACTCGGCGCCGTGCATCAGATGGGTGGGCTGGACGACCAGGTTCTTAACGCCGTTGGCAACGGCGCGATCCAAAGCCTGGCTCATGTTGTCAATTTTCTCGCCGTCGCGGGCCTGCACATGGTTAATGATGATCTGCGCGGTGAAGGCGCGGCGCACGCTCCAATCGGGGTTAGCGGCCTGTAAGGCATCCTCGATGCCCTTGATGTCAGCGGCGCGGCTGCCGTTGAAGGAGGTTCCGAAGCTGACGACCAGCAGCTCGTTCTCGCCGATCTCATCCTCGTTGCGGGGGTCGTCGTTGCCGGCGTCGCCGGTGTCACGGCCGAAATACTCGGGGTCGGCATTCTCGCCCTCAACCATTTCCTTCTGGGTGTCGGTCAGGGCGTCCCAGGCAGCCTTAGCGGCCTCGCACTGAGCGTCGGTGTCGTCGGTGCGCTCCTGCACATAGATGGCGTCGATCAAATCAGCGCAGTTTTTCGCGGCCACTTCGTCGGCATCTCCCTCATCTGCGGTTTCCTCGCTGCTTACGGCTTCGCTCTCGCTGGCAGCGGTGCTCTCAGCCGTGCTCTCGGTGGTAGCGGCGGTGCTGCCGCAGCCAGCCAGCAGTGCGGTGGTCAGGGCCAGGGCTGCCAGCACGGCAGCAGGCTTTTTGTGGTTGCGTTTTCTCATGTGTTTGCTTCCTTTCCTATTTAAAACGTTGCATGGCACGGAAAGGCACAGCAAAACACACCTATCAAAAAACGAGGCCTTTTTGCGTGCAGAATGGCAACACAAAAAGACCCCGTACTTTCAGCAGGCTCTTTGCGGTACAACCAATTCCTCGTGATTTGGAGCTGTGCGCCCCCGTACCCGGCAGCAGGCAGGTTTCCTGGCTGAAAGATCAACACCCACCGCCGCCTTCCCGGGCTGATGCCCAGTGACCGGTGCAAACGCACCCTGGCGGCAGGCTTCCTTATCACAGTGACGAGATCGTGCGGGATTTGCGCCCGCTTCCCTTTTACCCTTTTCTGTGCGGCGGAACCGCGCAAAAAGGCACCTGCTGTCGTATTCAGTTTTACGGTGTAGAGTATAACACAATGCGGGCAGAAACGCAAGGGGCTGTTTGCCACAAGTTTTTCATCGTTCACCCGTTGGAGATCGCGCCGCCGCTGCTCACGCCCGGAGAGCGGTGCACGGTCTCGCTGGCGGTGGGCTACACCTTCCCCGCCGGGCTGCCCCAGGCCGTGGAAAGCGGGCAGACAATGTATATAACACCCTAAAAACAGCGCAGCCCCCGCAGAAAGGTCAACCTTCTGCGGGGGCTGCGTATTTTAGTCAGCTGTTAAGCTGCGCTCAAATCAGGCCCATCAGGCTGGGCAGGCCCAGGGACAGCGCGGGGATGTAGGTGACAGCCAGCAGGGCGGCCACCAGTGCCACAAAGTAGGGGATGAGCTTGGAGGTGACCTGCTCGATGGAGACATGGCCGATGCCGCAGCCGACAAACAGAACCGAGCCGACCGGCGGGGTGATGTTGCCCAGGCACATATTGAAGATCAGCATAACGCCAAACTGGATCTCGGTCATGCCGAAGCTAGTGGCGATGGGCAGGAAGATCGGGGTGAAAATCAGGATGGCCGGGGTGATGTCCATGAACATACCGATGACCAGCAGAATAATATTCATCAGCAGGAAGATGATGTACTTGTTGTCGGTCAGGCTCATCAAACCGTTGGAGATAGCCGCCGGGATGCCGGAGTAGGCCATGACGAAGGACATGGCAGAGGAAGCGGAGATCAGGAACAGGATGATGCCGCTCGTCTTGGCGGAGTTGAGCAGGATATTCAGGAAGCCCTTGAAGTCGATGCTCTTATAGATGATGGAGAGGATCAGGCAGTACAGAACCGCGATGCCTGCGCCCTCGGTGGCGGTAAAGACACCGGAGACGATGCCGCCGATGACGATGACGATGAGCAGCAGGGACGGAACCGCGTCCCAAACGGTTTTCAGCACGCTCTGGCTGTGGTCAAAGCCGGTGGCCTTCATGCCGACCTTCTTCGCGCCGATGAACGCGACGATCATGCAGCACAGACCCATCAGGATGCCGGGGATATAACCGGCCATGAACAGGGTGGAGATGGACACACCGCCCGCGACGGTGGAGTAGACGATGAAGGCGGAGGTCGGGGGAATCAGCAGGCCCGTGGGGGCAGAGGCAATGTTGGCAGCGGCAGAGTAGGCAGGGTCGTAGCCGTTTTCCTCCTCAATAGGGCTGATGCAGCCGCCCATGGCGGACGCAGCGGCGACGGAGGAGCCGGACAGCGCGCCAAACAGCATATTGCCCAGAATATTGGCCTGTGCCATAGAGCCGGGAATTTTGCCGACGAACAGCTGGGCAAAGTTGACCAGGCGCTTGGCGATACCGCCGTTGTTCATGATGTTGCCGGCCAGAATAAACAGCGGCACGGCCAGCAGAGAGAAGCTCTCCACGCCGGAGTTCATCTTCTGCATCGTGATAAAGGTGATCTGATCCCAGGACAGGGTGGACATAGCGGTCACGATGGAGGACGCCACAATGCTGATGGAGATCGGCACGCCGAGGAACAGCAGCACGCCGAACACAGCGAACAAAATAACGGTGGTCATGGTGATACTCATTTGTCTGCACCCTCCTTGGAATCAACTTTTTCGCCGGTGATGTCCTCATAGATGTTGATGATCTGCGCAATCACGATGAAGATGCCGGAAAGCGGGGCGATGGCGTAGACCAGGCTGCGGGGAATGCCCAGCAGCGCCGAGAACTCGCGGCTGGCGGAAACAGCCAGCTTAAAGCCGCCGATCGTGAAAACGAAGATTGCCATCAGGAGGATCAGGCCGTCGATGGCCACCAGCAGGGCGGTGTGGGCCTTGCCGGTGAACTTGTCGCGGACGAGGGTCAGCGACATATGCTCGCGGGTGGAGAAGGCGTAGGCCGCGCCGATGAAGCCGGTCCAAATCAGGCTGTAACGGACAAGCTCCTCGGTAAAGGCTACGGGGCTGTTGAGCACATAGCGGGAGAACACCTGGATAAGCACCAGAATGGTCATGAAGGAAAGCAGAATCGCACAGGCGATGCTGAGAATTTTATCCATCCAATATTTGATGGCTGCGAAGGTGTTTTTCATGACTTACTCCTCCCCTCTTGCCTTTTCAATGGTATCCATCAGCGTCTTGACGCCGGGATACTCTTCTTCGTAGGCTTCGATCATGGGCTGGGTCGCCTCGCGGAAGGCCTCCTTATCGACATCGTAGACGAACTCTACGCCCATCGTTTCCTGTGCCTCCTTGACAGCCTCCTCCACGGCGGTGTCCCACATGACCTTGTGGGCGTCGGTGGAATCGTGGGCAGCCTCAAGAAGAATCTGCTGATCCTCCGGGCTGATGGTCTTCCAGACCTTTTCGCTCATGATCAGTACATCGGGGATCATGGCGTGCTGATCGACCGAGTAGACCTTGCAGACCTCGCCGTGCTTGCCGGTGGTCAGGGCCGTCTCGTTGTTCTCGGTGCCGTCGATGATGCCGGTCTGCAGCGAGGTATAGACATCGCCGTAGGACATGGCGACCGGGATACCGCCGAGGTAGCTCATCATATCGGTCTGGCTCTTCATATCCTGCACGCGGATCTTCAGGCCCTTGAGGTCTGCCGGGGTGCGGATGGCCTTATCCTTCGTGTAGAAGGAGCGGGCGCCGGAGGTGTAGTAGGTCAGCGTGACAAAGCCGTCGTCGCCGGTCGAGAGGAAGAAGTCCTGCATCTCCTGGGAGTCCATGACGTTGTAGAAGTCGGCGGTGTCATTGAAGATATAGGGCAGGCCGAAGGCATTGAACGCTTCGTTGTAGGTGGCCAGGCCGGGGGCCGAGACTTTCGTCATGGCGATAACACCCGCCTGCAGCTGCTCGAGATTTTCGTTCTCGCTGCCAAGCTGGCCGTTGGGGAAGATCTTGACCTGGATGCGGCCATCGGTCTTTTCGGCGACTTCGTCGGCAAACTGGGTCATGGCGATATGGACAGTGTGGGTCTCGGACAGGCCGTGGGCCAGCGTAAGAACCAGCGGGTTCTCGGCGCTGTAACCGTTGGTGGCCGTGGTGCTGGCAGCGCCGCAGCCAGACATAAGCCCGACGCACAGCGCCGCAGCAGCACCCAGGGCTGCAATTTTCTTGAACATAATCTTCTCCTTCTGATATATGTGGTCGCTGCGGGCAGGTGCAGCGGGGAATCCTCCAGTCCGCTTCGCGGACAGCCCCCTTTGACAAGGGGGGCCTTTAAAGCCTCCCTTGTCAAAGCGAGGGCGGAGGGATTCCTCACCGCCGCCTCCCCCTTACATCCCAATCAAATCAAACTGCTCGAACGAGACAAGCACCTCGTGGTCTTTCTTGGGGTTGGGGTACTTAATCTGCACGCTCTTGAGGCGCTGGCTGTAATACCAGCCGCTCTCGGCTTCCTCAAACTTGCGGCGGTGCAGGAAATGCGGCAGCTCCTGGCCGTCGACCTGCACATAGAACGGGGACTTCTCGCGGTGGATCATGTCAAGCGCCATGCTCTCCACGGCGGTCTCGTAGCTGCCCTCGTTCGTGAAGGTCACGACCGTCTTGACGCCTGCCTTGACGTTGATTTTCGTCTTGAGGTATGCACCCTTACGGTAGTCGTTCGTGCGGCCGTCGTCCTCGTACAGGGTGAACGCAGAGTCAACGTCCGGAGCCATCAGGATATCCAGGGCCGTGGTTTTCTCGGTCATCAGGTTATGCAGGGCGTTGCCGCTCATCGGGATGATGGCGCCGCTGCGCACAAACAGCGGGATGCTGGCGATGTCCACCGGCACTTCAATCGTCTGGCCGGGGGCGTAAGCCTCGCGGGTGTAGAAGTCGTAGAACCGCTCGGCTTCGTTCTCGGTCTTGGGCAGGTAGACCGGGCGGACGGTCTGGCCCTTCTCGACCACGTTTGCGACCAGCAGCGAATCGCCGAACATAAAGTCCACACCCTCGTCGTAGGTGGCCGGGTCGTTCTGGAACACGCTGAACGTCGGCTGCCAGATGGGCAGGCCGTTCTCGTGAGCGCGCTCCATCAGCGAGTAGAGCGTCGGGCTGAGCTTGTAGCGGAAGTCAATGGCGTCCTTGATGTACTGCTTTTTGTCGCTGTACATCCACGGCTCGGTGACGGTGTTGTCGGTGTTGGTCGAATGGATGGAGAAGCGCGGCTGGAAGATGCCGTTCTGCACCCAGCGCACAAACAGCTCACCCTCCGGCGCGGGGCCGAAGAAGCCACCGATGTCGCAGCCGTGGTTGGAAACGCCGCAGAGCGCCATGCCCAAAATCGTGGCAATGTTGTATTTCAGGGTGTCCCAGCAGGTCAGGTTGTCGCCCGCCCAGACTTGGGCATACCGCTGGATGCCGGCGTGGCCGGAGCGGCAGACCGAGAAGGGGCGACAGTCGGGGTCGTATTCCTCGATGGCCTCGTTGGACAGCTGGCACATCAGGTTGCTCATGACCGGCTTCATCGTGCTGATGGTGCTGCCCTTGCCCTCAAAGTAGACCTTCGCGTCCTTATCGACGAGGGAGTCATACTCGCAGTTGTCGTTCCAGATGGAGCGGCAGCCGTACTTGAGCAGCGCGTCCTTGATGTACTGCTTCCAGTGCAGACGGGTGGATTCCTTCGTGTAGTCAACAAACAGCCCGGGGCCGCCCCACCAGGTGCCGACGGCCAGACCGTCAAGACCCGCGTTGTCGTCGGAGGCGGGCAGGAACATCCCCTTCTGCTTCATCTCGTCCAGCAGCGGGTGGACCAGCAGCATACCGGGCTTGATGTTGGGCGAGACGACAATGCCGCGCTTTTCCATCTGGGCGAACCAGTCTGCCGGGTTCTTGAACCGCTTGTGGTTCCAGGTGAAGGTGCAGCGCTTGATGCCCTCGGGCGTCTCGACCGCGCAGTAGCCGCTGGACAGCTGGAAGCCGTCTGCGGGGATGCCCTCCTCGCGGGTCGTGTCGATGAAGTCGAGCACGGCGTCATCGCTGTTCTCGGGCAGCTCGGGATAATACATCGAGCTGCCCAGATAGCCCAGCGCGGCTTTCGGCAGCATGACGCTCTTGCCGGTCAGGTCGGTGTAGCGCTCGATGACCTCGCGGATGGACGGGCCGGCAATCAGGAACAGGTCAATGTCGCCCGCGTCGGTGCGGTAGGAAGAATAGCGGTGCCAGTAGTTGCGCTTCTCGCGGCCCATGTTGAAATCACACTCGGCCGTGTTGTGGTAGAAATAGCCCACAGCCTGCCTGGTGCCGCGGTTCAGGCGGATGTAGAACGGAATATGCTTGTAGAGGGAGTCGGTCTCCTTGGCGTTGTAGCCCATGGCGTCGCCGGGGGCCATGTTCATGTATTTCTCGGCCTTGTTGATCTCGCCGGATTTCTCGCCAAAGCCGTAGAAGCAGTCGTCAGCCTCGATCTGGCTGGCATGGATGCGGCGGTGGTTGCTGTCCTCGCGGTAGGCCAGGTCGGGAATATCGGCGTGCAGCAGGCTCCCGTCCTTATCATAGACCATGATGCGGAACGGCGCTTTCTCGATGACGACTTTCAGCCGCTTGCCCTGGATGACGGCCTGCTTGCCGCCGTCGGTCAGCGCAGCCTCGGCGGGCTGGACGCGCTTGCGGCAGTCCTTCATCAGTTCGTCGGTGCGGGAGTCCCACGCCGTCATGGTCAGGCTGTAAGAGGCTTCGTCCCAATCGCCATCAAAGCCCGCGCGGATGCGCAGGATGTCGTCGGTCAGGAACCAGATGCGCAGTTCCACAGCGTTAGTAGCCACAGCATAGTAGCTGCCGTGGTCGGTGACTGCGCCACCGGTGTAGCACACTTTCATAGATTTTTCCCTTTCTTTGTGATGCGGTGGTTCGGGCGTAAATAGGCAATATGCACAAAAATCGGATATAATTTTTGTGCATCTATAAGTTATTCGCCCTGTTTCGACTTTATAATAACAAATTGTTCATGAAATTTCTTCTGCATTTGTGGCACGAATGTTGCAAAATGTGATATAATCGTTTTAAGGGCAAAAATTGCAGGAGGGCCGACGCCATGATTATCCAAAAAGTTCCACACTATGTAGATTCTGTTCTGACACAGGAGGTCGCCAGCGCCGCCCTGCAGGGCGGTGACGTAGTGGTGGCCTGGTACACGAACCAGGCCAACAGCCAGTCGGTCGTCCACTCCCACCCCTACTATGAGCTGATTTTGCCGGTGGCGGGCAGCAGTGTCCGCTATTCCGTCGGCGGCAGCGTCTACGATTTACACCTGGGCGAGCTGATTTTGTTCCCCGGCGAAATGTACCACTCCTGCAAGTTCAACATCACGGCGGATACTTCGGAGCGGCTCGTCGTGCAGATTGCGCCGGGCATCTGGGATCGAGCCTGGCAGCAGAGCGGTCTGCCCCGCCGCGCATGGAACCGCGACCCCATCATCTTGGATGCAAACGCCGTCCTGCACTGGGATTTCCGCGGCCTGCTGGAACGGATGGCACAGACTGTCTCACTGGACGAAAGGATACGCCCCATCGTGCAATGCTGCGAGGTAACAGAGCTGATTCTGCTCGCCAGCCATGTCATCACCCGGCGCAACGCTGCACCGCCGCCCTCGGCCACCAGCCTGCTGATTGCCAAGGCCGTTGACTACCTGCAAACCCACTACACCGACCCCGGGCTGACCGTGGCACAGCTGGCCAAGTACACCTACACAAGCCGGGAGCATCTGTCCCGCGTGTTCAAGGAGTACACGCTGGAAAGCGTACACGGCTACCTGACCAACCTGCGGATGCAGCACTGCCGCAACGCCATTGCGGCCGGGGCCAGCGTGCTGGACGCCTGCAATGCCAGCGGCTTTACAAATTACAGCAGTTTTTTAAAGAGTTTCCGCGCGCTGTACGGCGTTACCCCAACCGAGTACCGCGCCCAGCTGCGGCAAAGCCTTGCCCCCAACTAACTTTACACTGGCGGCAAATCAGGATATACTTAGAATACTACTGTAAAGAGGGGGGGCACACTGCATGACACCGTTGGAGGCGCTGAAGCGCTATTTCGGTTATGATTCCTTCCGCCCCGGGCAGGCTGAAATTGTGGACGCCATCCTGGCCGGGCGGGACGCGCTGGCTATCATGCCCACCGGCGCGGGCAAATCTATCTGCTACCAGGTCCCGGCGCTGCTGCTGCCGGGCCTCACGCTGGTCATTTCGCCGCTGATCTCCTTGATGCAGGACCAGGTCAAGGCGCTGAACGCGGCGGGCATCCGAGCGGCATACATCAATTCTTCCCTGTCAGAAAGCCAAATCAGCCGTGCGCTGAACCTGGCCGCCGAGGGCAGCTATAAAATCATCTACGTTGCGCCCGAGCGGCTGGAAAGCGGCGCGTTCCGCAGCTTTGCTGCGGCGGCGGATATCTCGATGGTCACAGTGGACGAGGCCCACTGCATCAGCCAGTGGGGCCAGGATTTCCGCCCGAGCTACTTAAAAATCCTTGATTTTGTGGACAGCCTCCCGGAACGCCCCATCCTGTCCGCCTTTACGGCCACTGCCACGCGGGAGGTGCGGGACGATATCATCTGCACGCTGCGGCTGCATGACCCGGAGCTGCTTGTCATCGGTTTTGACCGGCCGAACCTCTACTTTCAGGTGGAGCAGACCCACCGCAAGGATGATTTTGTGCTGCAATACCTGCGCGACCACCCGGGCGAGAGCGGCATCATCTACTGTGCCACCCGCAAAAATGTGGACAAGCTGCAAGCCCTGCTGGCCGACTACGGCTTTGCCGCCACCAAGTACCACGCGGGTCTGGCCGCCGAGACGCGCAAGAAGAACCAGAACGATTTCATCTACGACAAAGCCCCCGTCATTGTGGCGACGAACGCCTTCGGCATGGGCATCGACAAATCCAACGTGCGGTTCGTGCTGCACTACAATATGCCCCAAAGCATGGAGAATTATTACCAGGAGGCAGGCCGCGCCGGGCGCGATGGACTTCCGTCCCAGTGCGTTTTGCTCTTTTCGGCGCAGGATGTGGTCATCAACAAGTTTTTGCTGGACCGCAAGGATTTTTCGGAATCCGACGACGAGGACGCCGAGCTTTTGCGCCAGCGCGACTTGCAGCGGTTGCAGACGATGGAGCGTTACTGCAAGACAACGGCCTGCCTGCGCAACTATATTTTGGAATACTTCGGCGAGCACCCCGCCGCGCCCTGCGGCAACTGCGGCAGCTGCAACAATGTGTATGAACAGGCCGACCTGACCGCCGCGGCCAAGTGGATGATCAACTGCGTGGCCGAGACGCGGGGCCGGTTTGGCAAGGCCATCGTCTTTGGCACCTTGCAGGGGGCTAACCGCGCCCGGCTGAAAGAGATCGGCGCGACGAATTACAAGAGCTACGGCCAGCTGAAAGACCTGCCCCGGGACATACTGGACCGGCTGCTGGCCCAGCTGTTGGAAGATGGATATTTGGTGCAGACCGACGACCAGTACGCCGTGCTGCGAATGGGCGATATCACGCCGCTGAAACAGCCCGGGGCGCAAGTGCTGGTCAAGCTGCCGCCCCGGCAGGAGCCGGAGCGGGTGCAGCGCCCCAAAAAGCGCAGCGTGATGGACGCCCTGACCAAGGCCGGGTTGGAGCTGTACCAACAGCTGCGCGCCCTGCGGTTCGAGATCGCCCAGCGCGAGGGGCTGCCGCCCTACGTCGTGTTCGGCGACAAATCGCTGGCCGATATGTGCCTGCGTGCCCCCGCAACGGTGGAAGGGATGATCGGTATTTACGGCATGGGCGAGCGCAAGTACGAGAAGTATGCCGACCAGTTCTTTGCGGTCATCGACGCCTACCGCGCCGACCACCCCGACACGGTGCTGAGCCTGGATGCCCCCGATCCGGAGCCCGCACCGAAAACGCCCGCAAAAACCGCCAAGCCCGGCAGCAAGGCCACCAAGGCCGTATTCTGTCTGACCGAGGAACGCGCCGCGGCGTTTGCCTACCAGGACGCCCTCTCCCCTGCCGAAATGAAGGAGGCGCTGGCCGCCGTCGCCGCGCCCGACATGAAAGCCCCCACCATCAAGGATATGGAGGGCTGGCTGCTGGACGAGCGGTTGATTGCCATGGAAAAACTTCCCACCAAGGGCTTTTATTACGTGCCCACCCCCGCCGGTGTAGATGCCGGCCTGCGCAGCGAGGACCGCGTCAGCGCCCGCGGCACGCCCTACTCGGTTTTGCAGTTCACACCCCCGGCGCAGAAACTAATCGTGGAGCATTACATCAAAAAATAAGCTGTACATCGCGCAAATTGCAAAAAAGGCACACACCGACGCAAAATCGGTGTGTGCCTTTTGGAGTTTTATGCCATTATTTCCACAGCAGGAACAGGATGAGCAGCAGCACTCCCAGCCCCGCCAGGTAGACCCCGGCAATCAGCAGGGTTGCTTTCATGGCACCCAGCACGGCCCAGAACTTTTCCTTGGCGGTCCAGTCAGGGGCTTGCTCCCATGGGCGGTCGTTGGCCGGTTCTGGGGGCGGGGTGCCCGCCTTGCGGCGGCGGGGGCGCAGCATCGGCGCAGGGCCGATATCACTCATATCGGCGATGGTGCGGCCATCGTCCTCAAAATCGTCGTGCTTCCTCATTTGTCGTACAGGTGGCAGACCACGTAATGGCCCGGCTCGGCCTCACGCTGCTTCGGTGCTTCGGTCTTGCAGCGCTCGGTGGCGTAAGGGCAGCGGGTGTGGAACTTGCAGCCGGACGGCGGGTTGGCCGGGGACGGGATCGAGCCTTGCAGCACGATACGCTCGCGTTTGACCGTCGGGTCCGGGATAGGGATGGCCGAGAACAGCGCCTTGGTGTAGGGGTGCAGCGGGTGGGCGAAGATATCGTCGGTCTCGCCGTACTCCACCAGATTGCCCAGGTACATAACGCCCACCGTGTCCGAGATATGCTCGACGACGGACAGGTCGTGGGAGATAAAGAGATAGGTCAGGTTACGCTTTTCCTGCAGGCTCTTGAGCAGGTTGATGATCTGCGCCTGAATCGAAACGTCCAGCGCGGAGACCGGCTCGTCGCAGACGACGAACTCAGGGTTCAGCGCCAGGGCGCGGGCAATGCAGATACGCTGGCGCTGGCCGCCGGAAAATTCGTGCGGGTAGCGGGTCTTGTGGTAGGGCTGCAGACCGCAGTCGTCCATGACCTGGTCGATATAATCGTTAAATTCGTTTTTCGGCACCAGGTTGTGCTCGCGCACAGCCTCGCCGATAATTTCACCGACCGGCAGACGCGGGGACAGGCTGGAGAACGGATCCTGGAAGATGATCTGCATTTGGGTACGCAGCGCACGCATTTCGGCCGGGGTCATGTCGTAGACTTCCTTGCCGTTGAAGAGCACCTGGCCGCCGGTCTTTTCACCGCCCAGGCGCAGAATGGTACGGCCAGTCGTGGATTTTCCGCATCCAGACTCACCGACCAGGCCCATCGTGCAGCCGCGGCGCAGGTTGAAGGTAACGCCGTCCACAGCCTTAACATAGCCCACAGTCTGGGACAGCAGGCCGCCCTTGATGGGGAAATACTTTTTGAGGTGGTTGACCATCAGAATATATTGAGGGTCGTAGGTGACGGGGGTGTAGTCGTTTTCAACCAGAAGTTTTTCCTTCTTTGCCATGCGTCACTCACCCGCCTTTCTGTTTTCTTCATAGTAGCGGTAGCAGCTGACCTTGTGCGTGGGGGACAGGCTGATCTCGCAGGGGTACTCGCCGCTGCAGCAGGGCAGCTGCATTTCGCAGCGATCCTTGAAGTAGCAGTAATCCGGCATATTGACCGGGTTAGGCACCTTGCCGGGGATGGAGTACAGGCGGTCCACTTTTTTGCCGACGACCGGCTTGGACGCCATCAGGCCAATGGTGTAGGGGTGGCTCGGGTGGGCAAAAATTTCCTCCACCGTGCCCTTCTCGACCACGCGGCCCGCATACATGACAACGACATAGTCGGCCATTTCGGCGATAACGCCCAGGTCGTGGGTGATCAGCATAATGGACGAGTTGATGCGATCCTTCAGGTTGCGCAGCAGGTCCAGGATCTGGGCTTGGATCGTCACGTCCAGCGCGGTGGTCGGCTCGTCGGCAATGATGATTTTCGGGTTGCAGGCCAGCGCCATGGCGATCATGACGCGCTGGCGCATACCGCCGGACAGCTCGTGTGGGTACATCGCGTAGACACCCTCACTGTTGGCAATGCCGACCATCTCCAGCATTTCAATGGTGCGCTTCTTGATGTCCTCTTTTGTCTTGCCCTCGCCCTCGTGCAGGGCAATGACCTCTTCGATCTGTGCGCCGATGCGGAACACCGGGTTCAGGCTCGTCATAGGCTCCTGGAAGATCATCGAGATATAGTTGCCGCGCAGGCCCTGCATCTTGTCGGTCGGGGTCTTGGCAATGTCGTAGGCCTTGTCATTGCCGAGGTTCAGACGAATCTTGCCTTCGACGATCTGCCCTTGGGGGCGCTGCAGCAGCTGCATCAGGGACAGGCTGGTGACAGACTTGCCGCAGCCGGACTCGCCGACGACGCCGACGGTCTTGCCGATGGGCACTTCAAACGAAACGCCGTCGACGCTCTTGACGACGCCGGTGTCGGTGAAGAAATAGGTGTGCAGGTTATCGAACTCCACCGCGTTGGCGGGGTCCTTCATCTGGGTGGTGTACTCACTCTCGGGCACGTTGCGGCGCTTGCGGCGCTTCTCGTACTGGTCGGTGATGCGGCGGTTTTCCTTGGAGATACGCCGCGACTCTTTGGCGGAAAGATATCCGTCCTGATTTTTAGCCATCGTGTGTTTCTCCTTCCAATCAGCGTTTCATCTTGGGGTCAAACGCATCGCGCAGACCGTCGCCCACAAAGTTGAAGCCCAGAACGGTCAGCAGCAGGCAGATACCGGCGGGGATCCAGATGAACAGGTAGTTCGTCATAACGTAGGCGTTGTTGACATCGTTGATGATGTTGCCCCAGGAGGCGAACGGATATTTGACGCCCAGGCCCAGGAAGGACAGGGTGGCCTCGGTCAGGATGGTGGAGCCCAGGCCCATCGTGCAGGTAACGATGAGCTGCGGGATAACGTTGGGGATCAGGTGGCGGAAAATGCGGTGCCAGACCTTGATGCCGCAGGCCTCGGTGGCCAGCATGAACTCCTGCTCACGCAGGGAGAGGATCTGGCCGCGTACCAGGCGGGCAATGCTGGGCCAGCCCAGGAAGCCGAGAATCAGCATCAGGTACAGCATACGTTTCCAGGAATCCACACGCATGGCGTCCATGGCCGCGCCGATGATGATGATGACCGGCATCGAAGGGATGCAGTAGAAAACATCGACGACACGCATAATGATGTTGTCGATCCAGCCGCCGAAGTAGCCGGAGATACCGCCCATCAGAATACCCAGGGATGCCTCGATGACGACGACGATGAAGCCGATGATCAGCGAGACGCGGCCGCCGTACATCAGGCGGGTCAGCATATCCATACCGTTGGTGTCGGTGCCCAGCCAATGCGCCTTGCTGGGGCTGGCGTAGCGGTCGTAGACGTAAGTCTCGGTCATCTGCTTGACGGACCAAACTTTGGTGGAGGCATCGTAGACGATATCGTACTCGGCCTCGTTCCCCCCGGCGTCGGTGTAGTTGAACTTATCGGCGTTCTCGTTGATGGCCTCTTCCAGGCGATCCTTGAAGTCGCGGGTAACGACGACGCTGGAATCGGCGGCGGAGACGACAAAACGGCTGACATAACCCAGCTGCTCGCCATTGGCGGCGATCTCGCCGTCCTTGTTCAGCGTGTAGTCCACGCCGTCGGCGGTGAAGTCGCTCTCCCCTGCCGTCATGGCAGTCAGGGCGGCCAGCTTGACGTCAAAGCTGAACTTCGGCGCACCGTCGGCCTCGTTGACGAGGTCGCGGCTTGCATAGCCCATGACGTCGCTGCCCTGGTAGACGACGTAGAAGTCGTCGCTCTGGATATCGACGGTGTAGTCAGTATCCTTATAGTTGAACTCGGTGCTGCCCTTCTTCACGGCTTCGAGGGCCTTGCTCTGGGCGATGGAACCGAAGTTCTGGCCGTCGGCCACGACAAAACGCATCGTGTCGTTGCGGGTGACGCCGACAAACTCCTTGGACATCTGTGTGTAGGTGAAGAACTGCTCGTCCTGGCCGTAGGGGCTGACAAGGCCGCCGACGAAGGAGAACAGGAACATGGCAATCAGGATGGACAGACCGACGACGGCCAGACGGTTGCGGAAGAACCGCTTGGCGACCAGTGCGCCGGGAGACAAAACCTTGACGCGGCGGTCATCGTTCAGGGAGTACTGCTCCTGCTTCGGGTTCTGGTTCTGCGTGTTTTCGCTCATGGGTGTGCAGTCTCCTTTCTTTAAGAAATGCGCACGCGCGGGTCAACCACGCCGTACAGGATATCGGTCAGCAGGTTGCTGGCCAGCGTCAGCACCGCCATGAAGGACAGGTAGAACATCGTGAAGGGGATGTCGCCTGCGACCATGGACTGGTAGGAAATATAGCCGATGCCGGGGATGGAGAACAGCGTCTCGGTGATAAGGGCACCGCTGAACAGGCCGGGCAGGCTGCCGCCGATGATGGTGACAAGGGGAATCAGCGTGTTGCGGAAGGCGTGCTTGTAGATGACCGTATGCTCCGACAGGCCCTTGGCGCGGGCGGTGCGGATGTAGTCCGCGTTCAGCACTTCCAGCATATTCGTGCGGGTGTAGCGCATATAGCCGCCGATGGAGACGATGACCAGCGTTGCGATGGGCAGCACCAGATGGTTGGCCTTATCGCAGAACTGCCCCCAGGCGTCCAGCTGGGCATAGTCACGGCCGACGAGGCCGTACAGATCGAACCAGCCGAGCTTGACCGAGAACAGCAGCTTGAGCAGCGTAGCAAAGAAGAAGGTGGGCAGCGAAATACCGACCAGCGCCGCAGCCGTGATGACGTAGTCCGTGCGGCTGTACTGCTTGGTAGCAGCCAGCACGCCGAGGGGCACGGCGATCACGATGGACAGCACAAAGGAGATGCCGCCCATGATGACAGACAGGCCGATGACCTCGGTAAACTTCTGGGTGGCGGGCACGTTCCACTTCCAGCTGTCGCCGAAGTTGCCGACGATGGCCTTGCTCAGCCAGGTGAAGAAGCCGGGGATAATGTCCAGGTCAAGGCCGTAGGCCGCATTGAGCTGGGCCAGCCATTCCTCATAGGGTTTGGCACCGGGGGCCTGGGCCAGCTGCATTGCCATCGTCTCGGCAAAGGAGCTGGGCAGGCTGCGGATCAGCGCGTAGATAATGAACATGACACAGAACAGGATCAATACCGACTGCGCGATACGCTTGATGATGTAATTTCGCAAGAGTTTTCGTTCCTTCCTTGCACGGTTAGACCGCGTTTATTTTGCAGGGAAATGCCGTAATGTGGGCATCCCCATCCCACGCAGGGACGACGCCTTGCGTGGGAGTGGGACGACCATATTAGTGGTATAGGGGAAGACTGGCGATTACCGCCGGGCAGAGGGCCGGGCATGCCCGGCCCCTACAGGGCAGCGCATTCGTAGGGGCGCATTCTATATGCGCCCGCACAGGCTGCCCGCTCCCCCCTTTCCTCGGTTCGTCCAATACAGCAAGCAACCGCCCTTGGCGGGCGGTCACCTGCTTTCACAACGGTAAGTTGAACTTAGTTCAGCTCGAGGTTGTTCAGCTCAGACTTGTAGGTCCAGTATGGGGTCTGATCCTTCGCGATGGTGTCGATGTTGACAAGCTCGGTGGAGAAGATGGTAGCCTCGCTGCGCTGGTAGACGGGCAGCTCGACACCCCAATCCAGGATGATCTCCATGGCCTCTTTGTACATGGCCTTGCGGGCCTCCTGGTCGGTGGTCTGGCGGGCAGCCATGATCAGCTCATCCAGGTCGGCATCGTTGATGGTGTAGTAGTTGGTAGCGCCCTGGCTGTGGTACAGCTGGAACATATCGGGGTCATTGGTGGACTGCCAGGCAGCGACCCAGCCCTCGGCAGCGCCGGACTGATAGGAAGCGAACAGGTCAGAAGCGTTGGCCATATCGTTGACAGTCAGGGTGAAGCCGATGGTCTTGAGGGCGGCAGCAGCGTTGGTCAGGGTCTGGAAGGAGGGGTGGTCACCATTGCCGGAAGCACCGATGTTGATCTGATACTCCATCTTGGCACCGGCGGGGGCAGCCGTGATCTGGCCGTTCTCGACGGTGTAACCGGCAGCCTCGAAGTAGCCCAGGGCAGCCTGCAGAGCGGCGGCGTACTTGTCCTCGCTCTTCATGTCGGAGGTGTAGATCTCGTTGCCGTCCACGTCGGTGGAGTAGGCGATCTGGTAGCCGTCGTCGGTGACGGAGGGAGCAGCCCAAGAGGTGTTGGAAATGGGGTAGTTGATAACGGTGGCGGTATCGCCGTAGTAGGAGTCGATGCCCTCATCGCGGTAAGCGGCGATGACGGTCATGATGGCCTTGCGCAGGTCCTTGGAAGCCTCGGAGGCAGGGTCGCCGCCGACGTTGACGTTCTTGGCGCTCAGGGCGATGTAGCCGTAGCCGCGGTAATCCTTCAGGCGGGTGGTGATGACGGGGCCGTCCTCACCCTCGACGCCGTTGATGTCGGCGATCTGGTCAGCAACCTCCAGAGAGTAGGAAGGATCGGAGATGTCGATGGTGCCGGCCTGAACGCCGGTGATCTTATCGGCCTCCTGGGTCTCCTTCATGTTGACGTGGGCAACCTTCGGTGCGCCGTTGAAGTAGTCGGGGTTGGCATCCAGGTAGACAACGCCGTCGCTGTACTTGGAGAAGGTGAACATACCGCCGCCCAGAGGAGTGCTGGTCTTGGAGCGGACGCCGCTCAGATCACCCTTGACAAAGCCAAAGGAGTTGTTGTCGTAGTCGTACAGGCTCTCATCGCCGTAGTAGTGCAGGGGGGCAATGGGCATCTGCAGCTGGTAGATCATGGTGGTGGACAGCTCGCTGGTGGTCAGCGTCATGCTGTAATCACCGGTCTTGACGATACCGGCAACGTTGGCAACTGCATTGCCGACATTGACACCGGTGGTGGAGTATGCGTAGACATCCTCGGGGATCAACTCAGACAGGGCAGAACCGGCGGATTCGGCCTCCATAGCGGAGAAGCTCCAGTCGTACTGCTCGCCGATAGCCAGGAAGAAGTCCTTGGCGGTGGCATCGGCAGCCAGACCATCGAAGCCCCAGCCGGCAGCAGCGGAGGCAACATCGGTAGCACCGTTGGCCATCATATTGTCAACGATCTCCTGGGCAAACTTCACGCCGCCGTCATTGACAGCATCCCAGAAAGCCTTCTGCTGTTCTTCGGTGAAGTTGGTGTAGTCGGTGTTGTCCTCGCCGGCCTCAGCGATCAGCTTGGACAGGGTGGACATAGAATTGCGGTACTCCTCCAGACCCACGATGGGGGTGGAGTACATGGTTACAGAGCCGTCATACGTAGGATCGAGGAAAACATACATCGAGAAGATGACGTCGTCGATGGTGACAGGCTCGCCGTCAGAGAACTTCAGGTCGTCGCGCAGCTTGATGTCATAGGTGACGGTGCCGTCGTCATTCTCGGTGACAACGCAGTCAGAGGTGCCGTAGTAGGTGTAGTCGGTGCCGTTGTACTCGCGGGTCTCGCCCTCGATGCCGTTCAGGATCATTTCGCCCTTACGGTCAGCGCCGAGCAGACCGAGCTGGGTCAGGTCAATGACATCCCGGTCGGAAGCAGAAGCGGCGAAGAAGGGGCTGAACTTGCCCTCAAAGCCGGTCTCTGCCAGAACGAGGGTGCCATCAGAAGCGGCCGTGTTGGATGCTTCGGCAGTAGCAGTACTGGTGCTCTCGCTGGTCGCGTCGGACGCAGCACCGCCGCAGCCAGCCAGCACGCTGACGCTGAGTGCGGCAGCAGATGCCAGTGCAATGACTTGCTTGGTGTTTTTCATGTGTAAAACCTCCTATATTTTGCCCTCACCTACAAATCATTATTACGCTCCCCAAGAGCGTAATACGAGAAAGGGGTACCCCTTTCTGAACCCTGTTGTTTCTTTACAGCGCACACTTGTCGATAATGGCTTAGTTTTTAGCATACCGTAAAATCGCAAAAAAGTCAACCGAAAATCACACTTTTGTACCTTTTGACGAAATTTGGATAGGAATTTTGGAAGGGTTGGTTTGAGCCTTCCCCCTTGGGGGAAGGTGACCGGGCGAAGCGAGGTCGGATGAGGGGTGCGTTTGCCGATGCTGCGCCGTAAAAGGGCAATCACGGCAAGGCCGTCCCTCATCAGTCCGCTCCGCGGGCAGCTTCCCCCTTGGGGGAAGCCTTTCCTCTGCGCACAAAAAACGTGCCCCGCCTCCCGGCAGGGCACGCCCTTATGTAATGTATAATTATTCTTCTCTATTCCACGACATCTTTTTGACAATCCCCGCCGCGGCGGCAAATGCGGCACAGGCGGCGATTTCAAAAAGTATAAAAACACCGTGTGTGCCAAGCAGTTGTCCTTCATTCGCAAACAATGCCACCTCCTGCCCCGCAGCAGCCACGCCGCACAAGACGGCAGAGGCCACACACAAAAAGGGCAATTTTTGCACAGTCTGCTCGTGGATGTAAGCCCGCATCGGGTCGCCGCCGCGCGTTGTGCGCACCAGTACCACCACGGCGTACAACGCCAGTACCAGCGCTGCCATGTAGGGCAGCTCCAGGTAGAGCGGTGCGCGGGCCGTGGCCCCGGGCAAAACGCCCGCCGCCACGGTCAGCGCCGCACCGCCGCCGCACAAAGCCCACAGCCGGGCCAGCGCCTTGCCGCGCGGGATCTCACCTGCATAGCGGTAGTGTGCCCCGCGGTACCGGTAGTTGCCGTTCAGGTCTTTTTCAAAGTCATCGAGATAGGCGCGCTTCTTCTTTTTCTCGCGGTCGGCCATCACACGATACCTGCCAGGTCATAGTTGTCCAGCCACTGTTTGGCTGTCTCGCTGACACTGCGCAGACAGCTTTCCTCAAAGGGGGTGGTCAGGCCCGCGTTCTTCAAAAGCTCGGTAAAGGTGCGGCTGCCGCCCTGCTTGGTGTAGGCCATGTAGTGTGCCCAGGCGTCGGCGCGATCCTTTTGCAGCATTGCCCAGAATTGCAGGCTGACGGTCTGCGCCAGGCAGTAGTCAATGTAGTAGAAGGGGCTTTGGTAAATATGCATCTGGCGCTGCCAGTACTCGCCCGCGCCGTAGAAGGGAATTTCGCCGTCCAGGCGCATCCAGGGCTGGTAGATGGCGGCCAGCTTCTTCCACTCCTCGTGGCGCTGGGCCGGGGTCAGCTCTGGGTGCTCATAAACGATATGTTGGAAATGGTCGACCATCGTGCCGTAAGGGATGAAGGTCAGTGCGCCCGCCAGATGGCTGTACCGGAACTTGCGGGCGTCCGCACCGAAGAAGCCCTCGGCCCAGGGCCAGGCGAAGAACTCCATCGACATGGAGTGGACCTCGCAGGCCTCCATACTGGGCCAGACGTAGGAGTACGGGATGCGGTCGCGGTTCATGTAGGCAGCAAAGGCGTGGCCTGCCTCGTGGGTCACGACCTCGACGTCATGCTGCGTGCCGTTGAAGTTGGCAAAAATGAACGGCATTTCGTAATCGCCCAGGCTAGTGCAGTAGCCGCCGCCCGCCTTGCCGGGGGTGGACAGCACATCCAGCAGCTCGTCATCCAGCATTTTGTTGAAGAACACACCACTCTCGGGGGAAAGTTCCTCATAGAACTTCTTGCCCTGCTTGAGGATGGCGTCGGCGTCGCCCGCCGGGCGCGGGTTGCCGCTGCGGAACATCAAGGCGTTGTCGGCGGCGTTCATCGGGTACTGCTTGCCCAGACGCCTGGCCTGCTCACGGTAGATGCTGTCGGCCAGCGGCACAATATACTTGACCACGGCGGCGCGGAACTTTTCTACGTCAGCCTTCGTGTAGCAGTTGCGGCCCATGCGGTAGTAGCCCAGGGTGGTGTAACCCTCATAGCCAAGCTTTTTGCCCATCGTGTCGCGCAGGTGGACGAGCTTGTCATAGATGCCGTCAAACTCGGCCTCATGCTCCTTGTACCACGCGCCCTCGGCCTTCCAGGCGGCCAGGCGGCGGGCATCGTCGGGGTCGTTCTTGAAGGGCGAGAGCTGGCTCAAGGTATAGACGCCGCCCTCAAAGGGGATCTGCGCCGACGCGATGAGTTTGCCGTACTCGGTGGTCAGCTTGTTTTCCTGGGCCATCTCGTCCAGGATGGCGGGCGAGAACGCCTTGTCGGCGATCTCGGCGTTGACGAACATCAGGCTGCCGTACTCGGCCTCGAACTCCTTGCGGAAAGGCGACGCCAGCATAGCCTGGCTCCATGCGTTCTGGCACTCCTGCAGCTGGGGGATGGCCTCATTCCAGAAGTTCATCTCCTCGTCGTAGAATTTGTCACGGGTGTCAATGCTGTTGCGCACGCTGGCCAGCTGGGCGGCAGTGTCAACGTGTTTGTTGAGCGTTTCCTCTTCCAGGAAGATTTCGCGGGCCTCGGCGTAGGATTTGGCGCTTTCCAGCCGGGTGCGCAGGTCGGCGAACTGCTGCTTGACCGCATCCAGATCCGGGCGGGCATAGGGCATTTCTGAGAATTTCATGGGGTGTCTCCTTTGCTTGTTTTTGTTTGTATTATAGCACGGGGAGGGTGCGGGCGCAACGCCTCGTTTTTTCGTCAAATCACCCACCCCGCCCTTTCTTTTTTGGCGGATTCGTCGATTGCGGATTTTTATACACAATGTTAAAATATAAATAATACCACTTTATAAGGAGCATCCCATGGACAACATAAAAATTCTGGAAGTGAAGCAGAGCATCTTTGCTTCCAACGACGAGCAGGCCGCCGCGCTGCGGGCTGACCTGAAAGCGAAGAAGGTGTTTCTGCTCAACCTGATGAGCGCACCGGGGTCCGGCAAAACCACGACGCTGCGCAGAACCATTGCAGCCCTCAAAGATGAGCTGCGCATCGGTGTGATGGAAGCGGACATTGACTCCGATGTGGATGCCCGCGCCATCGCCGGGACCGGGGCAAAGTCTATCCAGCTGCATACCGGCGGTATGTGCCACCTTGACGCCGAAATGACCCGGCAGGGGTTGGAAGGTCTGGGCACCGGGGACATCGATTTGGCGATTCTCGAAAACGTCGGCAACCTGGTCTGCCCTGCCGAGTTTGACACCGGCGCAGTGAAGAACGCCATGATTTTGTCGGTGCCAGAGGGCCACGACAAACCGCTGAAATACCCGCTGATGTTCCAGGTATGCGATATCGTGCTTGTGAATAAAATCGACGTGATGCCGTACTTTGATTTTGATCTGGACAAATGCCGAGAGTACGTCGCCATGCGCAACCCGAAGGCGAAGGTCATCCCCATCTGTGCCAAGACCGGGGAAGGCATCGACGAATGGGCAGACTGGTTGCGGGAGCAGGTCAGAGAGTGGCAGAGGTAAAGGCTTCCCCCTCGGGGGAAGCTGTCCGCGAAGCGGACTGATGAGGGACAAGTTTGCCATTGCCACCATTTACCGGACAGTCGCGGCACACCCGCCCCTCATCCGGCCCTGCGGGGCCACCTTCCCCCTCGGGGGAAGGCTTTGGAGCATAAACGGAGCAACAACATAAAAAGGAGCACGCCATGAGCAAACCCACTGCGTTCCCGCTGGACGAGAGCAAGCTGCCCTTCCGGATCCCGAAGGACCAGCCGTTCCGGGAAAATATCGCCAAGCTGGGCCAGATGATCACTGACCGCATCCCTGCCAAAAAGGGCACGCTGACCCAGGACGACCCCGAATACTGGGGCCTTGCGTCCATCGTGACCGACGAGATGGCCGAGGTTGCATTGAAAATGAAGGTCCGCAAGCCTATGACCCTGCCCGAGCTGGTCAAGGCTACCGGCAAGCCTGCCGACGAGCTGGAACCGCTGCTGCAGCAGATGGCTGTGGTCGGATTACTGGAATACAACTGGGAAAATCCCCGCCGGGAGAAGCAGTACATCCTGCCGATGTTCGTGCCCGGCAGTGCGGAATTTTTCAATATGAACAAACAGCAGATCGCCGACCACCCCGAGGTCACGGCCTTCTTCGAGCGGATGACCTTTTTGCCGCTGGAACACATCACCGCCATGGTGCCGCCGGGCGGCGCGGGTATCGGTATGCACGTCATCCCGGTGGAAAAGGCCATCGAGACCGAGAACCAGTCCGTAGACGTGGAGCATATCTCCCACTGGCTGAAAAAGTATGACGGCAAGTATGCCGCCGGACCGTGCAGCTGCCGTATGTCCCGCGCCGCCATGGGCGAGGGCTGCGGCGACGACCCCGACGACTGGTGCATCGGCGTCGGCGACATGGCCGACTACCTTGTGGAGACGAACAAAGGCCACTACGTCACCTACGACGAGGTGATGCAGATTTTGCAAAAGGCCGAGGACAACGGCTTTGTACACCAGATCACGAACATCGACGGCGAGAACAAGATTTTCGCCATCTGCAACTGCAACGTCAACGTCTGTAATGCTTTGCGCACCAGCCAGCTGTTCAACACGCCCAACATGAGCCGCTCGGCCTACGTTGCCAAAGTCACGCCGGAAAACTGCGTAGCCTGCGGCCGCTGTGTGGAGTACTGCCCCGCCGGTGCGGTCAAGCTGGGCCAAAAGCTCTGCACCAAGGAAGGGCGCGTCGTCTACCCGCGCCAGGAACTGCCCGACGCCGTCAAGTGGGGCCCCGAGAAGTGGGCCATCGACTACCGCGACAAAAACCGTATCAACTGCTATGACACCGGCACGGCTCCCTGCAAGACGGCCTGTCCTGCCCACATTGCCGTGCAGGGCTACCTGAAAATGGCCGCCCAGGGCCGCTACCGCGACGCGCTGGCGCTGATCAAAAAAGAGAACCCCTTCCCCGCCGTCTGCGGCCGCATCTGCAACCGCCGGTGCGAGGATGCCTGCACCCGCGGCACCGTGGACCAGGCTGTTGCCATCGACGCCGTGAAGAAGTTCATCGCCCAGCAGGACCTGCACGCCGAGCACCGCTATGTGCCCGACGTCGTCCAGCCGTCGCTGCAAGGGCCGTGGCCGCAGAAAATTGCCATCATCGGCGGCGGCCCGGCGGGCCTGAGCTGCGCCTTCTTCCTGGCGACCCAGGGCTACAAGCCCACCGTGTTTGAGAAAAACGAGCGTCCCGGCGGTATGCTGCGGTACGGTATCCCCTCCTTCAAGCTCGAGAAAGACGTCATTGACGCCGAGATCGACGTGCTGCGGGAGCTGGGCGTGGACATCCGCTGCGGCGTGGACGTGGGCAGGGATGTGACGCTGGCCCAGCTGCGCGAGCAGGGCTACAAGGCGTTCTACATTGCCATCGGCTGCCAGGGCGGCCGCAAGGCGGGCGTGCCCGGCGAGGATGCCGCAGGCATTGAGACTGCCGTACACCTGCTGCGCACCGTGGGCGGCGACGAAAGCCATAAGATGCAGGGCAAGACCGTTGTCATCGGCGGCGGCAATGTCGCCATCGACGCGGCGCGGGTCGCCTTGCGCTGCGGGTCCGACGATGTGACAATGGTCTGCCTGGAGCCGCGGGAGAAGATGCCCGCCTCGGTGGAGGAAATCGCCGAGGCCGCGGAGGAAGGCACCAAAATCACCTGCGGCTACGGCCCGAAGGAGTTTATCGCCGAAAACGGCCATATCACCGCCGTGGTGCTGAAAAAGTGCACCGGTCTCTACAATGCCGAGGGCCGCTTTGCACCCACCTACGACGAGAACGACACCATCACCCTGCCTTGCGAGAACGTTGTGCTCAGCATCGGCCAGTGCATCGAGTGGGGCGACCTGCTGAACGGCGAGGCCGTAGAGCTGGGCCGTGGCCAGGGTGCCGTGGCCGACGCGCTGACCTACCAGACCGCGCAGCCCGACGTGTTTGTGGGCGGCGACGTCTACACCGGCCCGCGCTTTGCCATCGACGCGATTGCGGCAGGCAAACAGGGGGCAGTCTCCATCCACCGCTATGTGCAGCCCAACACCAGCATGACGATCGGCCGCAACCGCCGGGATTTCCACGAGCTGGACAAGAACAATCTGTCCCTGGGTGAGTACGACCATGCCCCGCGCCAGACCGCCGCGCTGGACGAGAGCATCGACACCCACCGTTCCTTCCGGGATGCGCACCTGACGCTGACCGAGGATCAGGTTAAAATCGAGACAGCCCGCTGTCTGGGCTGCGGTGCCAGCGTCGTCGACCCGAACAAGTGCATCGGCTGCGGCGTCTGCACGACCAAGTGCGAGTTTGACGCTATCCATCTGCACCGCGACCTGCCCGAGTGCAGCAAGATGGTCAAGAGCGAGGACAAGTTCAAGGCCATTCTGCCCTACATGGCAAAGCGGGAAATCAAGATTCGTTTCTCCAAAAAGGAGAAGTAAATGCACGAGCTGGGCATTGTGTTCCACATCATCCGCACGGTGGAGGATGTGGCAAAGCAAAACGATGTATCCCGCATCCGACGGGTGACATTGCAGCTGGGCGAAGTCTCCGGCGTGGTGGAGAGCTACCTGCAGGATTGTTGGAAGTGGGCCGCCGCGAAGTCTGAGATTTTACCCGGCGCGGTGCTGGCGGTGGAGACCATCCCCGCCGTGACTCTCTGCGAGGACTGCGGGCAGCAGTACCCCACCGTGCAGTATGGCCGAATCTGCCCCCACTGCCGGAGCGAACATACGCATCTGGTGCAGGGGAACGAGATGATGATCAAAGAGGTGGAGGCTATAGAATAAAAGCCTTCCCCCTTGGGGGAAGCCAAGAAAAGGCGCGTGTGCGAGAAGTTTTCGCACACGCGCCTTTTTCTTATTTCTCCCCTTCGGGGAAAATCACCTTATTGACGAAGAAGAAGATCACCATGGACACGCCGCCGTTCAAAACCGTCGTGCCGATGTTGTAGATGAAGTCCGGCACCAGCAGGCCAGCCACCGCCACCCAAACACAGTTGATGGAGTTGACGATGCAGGTGATGATGCAGAACGCCGCCACATACCAGGCAATTTGCTTGCCCAGGTTGCCCTTGCTGCGGAACACAAAATTGCGCTGGATCGGGAAGTTTATGCACTCGCCAATCACCATCGCGATCATGTAGGCGCAGAAGTAGGGCAGACCGCCGTGGGCGGCATCATACCCTAAGATGTTCCACTGGAACGTCTCGCCAAAGAGCGTTACCGGGATGCCCGGCCAGCCGAAATCCACGACCGGCAGGCTGCTGAATGCGGCGGGCAGAAACTGCAAAAGCAAGTATTTGAACACCGTAATTAAGTTTGACACGATGACGAACAAGCCGCCCTCACGCACCCACTTGGCAGCGGCGGGGTGCTTAGCCGCAAAGGTATTCCAAAATTGCATGGCTGCACCTCCTGTCAGCTGTTGCGCAGACGGTTTTCCAGCTGCGCGTTCAAAATCACGTTCTTGACGGCCTCAAAAATCACTCGCACCAGGCCGATAACCCAAAAGCCCTGCACTTCCATCACGATACCGTCCACCATGCCCATGCTGATGGCACCATTGGTCATTTTGGCCAGTGCGCGCAGCGGCATATTGTACTGGAACAGCACATTCAAATCCGGCTTGCCTTTTTTGTAACTGGCGTTCAGCAGCGCGGTCAGCACCGCCCAGACCAGCCAGCCCAGGGGGCTGCGTCCATGGTTCAGTTCGCCCAGCGTCATGTTGCGATCAATTTTGACCCGGTCGTCAGGGATGGGGCGGCCCAGCAGAGTCTCCCACTCGGCGTCGGGCACGGTTTGCACCTTGCCGCTCTGGTAGTGCGGCAGCGCCTTCCCGGCATAGGGGTTCAGCGCGTCGGTGCCGATGACCTCGACCGCAGCGGTCAGGCGGATGTCCGCAGAGCTTGCCCCTACGCGAAGCTCATACGTGCCGCCCTCCACCTCCCAGCTGTCGGTGCGGGTGTTCCGGTAGCGGAACGCCTTGTCGTCCAGCGTCAGGGTCACGGTCTTGCTCTCCCCCGCTGCCAACTGCACCTTGGCAAAGGCTTTCAGCTCCTGTGCAGGGCGGAAAATTTCAGCATTCGGCTTGGCCACGTACAGCTGCACAATCTCTGCCCCAGCGCGGTCGCCGGTGTTGGTCACGGTCAGGGTCGCGCTGTGGGCGTCGGCATGCAGGTCACTGTACGCAAACTGCGTATAGCTCAACCCATGGCCGAAGGGGAACGCCACCGGCACCCCGGCGGTTTGGTAATAGCGGTAGCCGACGTACAGTCCCTCGCGGTACTGCACGGTGCGGCCAGGGCCTGCAAAGTGGTCGCGGGCGGGGGTGTCGGCGTAGGCGTTGGCCCAAGTCTCGGCCAGCTTGCCGCCGGGGTTGATTTTGCCGGTCAGCACGTCCACCATCGCGCCCGCGCCCGCCTGGCCGCCCAGTGCGCCGTAAACCAGCGCTTTGCAGTGGGCCAGCCACGGCGTTTCCAGCGAGGCACCGGCGTTCACAATGACCACCGTGTTGGGGTTGGCTTCGCGCACAGCCTGCAAAAGCTCGATCTGGTTGTCGGCCAGCTTCATATCGGCGCGGTCCAGGCCCTCGCTCTCCTTGATCTCGTCCAGTCCCAGGCAGAGCAGCACGGCGTCCGCTTTTGCGGCCAGGGCGACGGCCTCGGCCTGCTTGGCGGCATCGGGTTTTCCCTGGCGGTCAAAACCTGGGGCAAAGCCCACACTGTGCAGACCGCTGTCGCTCAGACAATCCAAGAAGGTGTCCACTTTGATGGAGTTGACGGCGCTGGACCCTGCACCCTGGTAGCGCGGCGTCTCGGCAAAGTCGCCGATGACCGCCACACGCGTGCCCTCGGCCAGCGGCAGCAGGGCATCGTCGTTTTTCAGCAGCACAACACTCTCCCCTGCCGCGCGGCGGGCCAGCGCATGGTGGGCGTCGGCGTCAAAACTGCGGCTGTGGCGTTCTACGGCGGCGTGGGTGTCCAGCACCAGCGTCAGCAGCTCATCCAGGCGGTCGTCCACATCGGCCTCGGTAATTTTGCCGGACCGTACGGCGGCCAGCAGCTCCCGCACGGCGTCCCCGCCGGGGGCGGGCATTTCCAGCGTCGAGCCGTTTTTCACGCCCAGCGCATGGTCATTACTGCCGCCCCAGTCGGTCACGACCGCGCCGTCAAAGCCCCACTCCTCGCGCAGGATATCCTGCAAAAGGTGGGCGTTCTCGTTGGCGTAGATGCCGTTGATGAGATTGTAGCTGGACATGAGGGCCTTGGGGTGCGCCTCTTTGACGACGATCTCAAACCCGGTCAGGTACAGCTCCCTCAGCGTCCGCTCGTCCACCACCGAGTCCGATGCCATGCGGCGCAGCTCCTGGCTGTTGACGGCGAAGTGCTTGGGGCAGGCGGAGATGCCTTCCGACTGGATGCCGCGCACGTAGGCGGCGGCCATCTTGCCGGAGAGATAGGGATCCTCGGAGAAATACTCAAAGTTGCGGCCGCAGAGGGGACTGCGCTTGGTGTTCAGGCCCGGCCCCAGCAGAACGGCAACCTCCTGCGCGGCGGCCTCCTCGCCCATGGCCCGGCCGATTTCCTCGCCCAGCGCCGGATCCCAGCTGCACGCCACGGTGGCGGCTGTAGGGAAGCAGGTGGCCGGCACGCTGGGATTCAGCCCCAGGTGATCCGCCGCCCCGGCCTGCTTGCGCACGCCGTTGGGGCCGTCGGACAGGGTGATGGACGGCACGCCCGCGTTTTTGCAGCCCCGCGTCGTGAACACGGTATCACCGGACAGCAGAGCGCATTTTTGTTCAAGGTTTAGTTTGGTTATAATATCTGTGTGTTTCATGGGTCTCTCCCCGCATAAAAAGCAAGGGCGGCAGCGCATTCTGCCGCCCTTAGGCAATACCGCATAATTCTAAGTGCCGATACGGCGAGCGAGGTGCGGCAGCTGCCGGAGCGGTGCTTAAGCCGTAAGGCGGGAATTGTGCGGTGTTGTCCTTACTTTCTGAATTAGGTGTTTGCCTTCTTGGCCGCTTTCTTGGCCGCTTTTGCCTCCATCTTTGCCAGCTTGCGCTTGCTGGGCTTCCACACACGGAATACCCGGTAAGCAAGCAGAATCAGCAGCAGCGTGCAGAGGATGTTGACCACTGTGCGCACGGTCGTACTGACCTGCGGACCATCCTTGTAGATACTGCCCGGCATTGCGCCGTTCATTGCTTTGGTGTTGGCGGTCGTGTACAGCACATGGTGCAGTGCCTCGCGTGCATAGTGGTAGGTTTCGGCATTGTCTTTGTCGAAATCATCCCAGCGGGCGGAGTTTTTCACGTAAGTCAGCTTCATGTCGCCGCCTGCCTCGATCATTTGCTGGCCGCCCATAAAGACGCCGGTATTGGCGTTATCAGTGATAACCGCGCCATTGAAGCCCCACTCGGTGCGCAGGATTCCGGTAATCAGCGCGTAGCTGCCGCCGGTCCAGGTCGCGCCAACGCGGTTGAAGGCTGTCATAACGCCCAGTGCCGCCGGGATGGTAGTAGTCGCATTCTTGTAACTGCCGTCGGCCTGCTTCTCCACATAGTTCAGCGTGACGTCATCCAGTTTCATGCACATCTCAAAAGGCTTGAGATAGATTTCGCGTGCAGACTGCTCATTCAGCCAGGTTGCCGCGCCGTACTGCCCATCGCGGTCGCCGCGGTGGTTTTCCTGGTCGTTAAAGGCAAAGTGCTTGATATAGGCATACAGCCCCTTGGTAGCAGCACCGTAGACTTCTTTGGATGCTACCGTGCCGGAAAGGAACGGATCCTCGGAGTAATACTCACCATTACGACCGCTGAAGGGGGTACGATGGATGTTCATGGACGGTGCGTACCAGCCGTCGCAGCCGCCGATGACCGCCTCATTGCCGATCATCGTGCCGTATTCCTGCGCCAGATCCTGGTTCCAGGTCTGGGCAAGGGTCATCATGTTGGGGAACATAGTACCGGTGCCGCCGTAGATCAGCCCGCTTGCTGTGTCAGCATCGATCACAAAGGGCTTGCCCACACTATTGATGGCGGGCACACCGTAACCAGAGCAGGTGATGATGTTGTAATAATCGTCTGCCGTCAGCTGGTCAAGCAGGTCGTTCCACATCGGGTCGTCGTAGCTCTTGCCGCGCAGGTCAATCAGGCTCAGCCCGTTGTCGGCACCGTAGACGATTTCATCCTCGTAGGTATCACCCACAGTCGGGTTGCCGGAATCGGTGGAATCCAGCTGCGCCACCAGCTCTGCACCGGCAGTCTTTTTGTACTGGTAAGAGGCGGGCTTGCCGTCAGCATCCGTGCCGTTGATTTCATTGCCCCAGGTGCTGATTACATCGCTGGGTTCGCCGTCCGGTTTCGGGAACGTGCCTGCCCAATCGCTGCGGGTCAGGTAACCGGCATCGCCCTTGGCGGCATCCAGCTGATTTGTGACAGCAGCACCCGTGCGGCTGTCGACTGCATAGGTGGTGGTATCTGTCTCGGTGTTGGCAGGGGTATACACGGTGGCAAATGCCGCATCACCGTCGGCGGTCATACCGTCTGCAACGGTTTTTCCCTTGGCCGCCAGCACATTGTTGATAGCGTCGTGGGCATTTTTTGCCGCGGTAATATAGTAGTCACCTGCATCCAGGATGTATGTTTTCGCACCGCTGGCGTCATATGCCTTGAGCTGGTCTTTCGTAAAGGTAACGCTTACCGTCTCACTTGCGCCGGGTGCCAGCTCAGACGTTTTTCCGTAGCCGACCAACTCCACGGCAGGCTTTTCCACACCGTTTGCTTTGTCGTAATCCGTATAGGGGCTTTGTACATAAAGCTCCACAACGTCCTTGCCTGCCATATCGCCGGTGTTGGTGACAGTGACCTGTGCCGTGCAGGTGTCACCGCTCCAGTCTGCCTTAAAGTCGCTCCAATCGAAGGTCGTATAGCTCAGGCCGTAACCGAAAGGATACACGACCTCGCCGGCATAGTCGTAATCGCCCGCATTACCCTGGTCGAGGACAACGTCCTCATACCGAGTCTCGTAATAGCGGTAGCCGACATAAATGCCTTCCTCATACGTGACGTAGTTATACTTTGTGATGCTGCCGTTTTCGTCATAGTAGGCATAATCACCGAAGTTCTGCGCCGCCGGGGATGCAGAGGCATCGGCCGCAAAGGTGTCCACCGTGCGCCCGCTGGGGCTGACCTTGCCGGTCAGCACATCCGCCATAGCTGCGCCGATGGTCGGCGCGTAAAGCACCGACTTGATGTTGGGGTAATCGGCCAGCCAGTCCAGCTCCAGCGCTGCGTTGGAGTTTACGATCAGCACTGTATTGTCGTAGTTATCATTCAGGTATTGCAGAATCTCACGCTCGGTGGAGTCCGGTTCCAGATAGCTGCGGACCTTGTCTTCCTCACTGGCAGCGTGGTTGTACATCGAACGGGGCATATCACGGCCCTCGCCTGCCACACGCTTGAGAATGTAGACCGGGGTCGTGCCCTGTACGCTGTCCAGCAGACCACTCTCACCCTGCATGACAGAGAGCGGGCACTCGTTGATACGGAAGTCCTCGGCATCACCGTAGCCGATGGAGCCGCTGGCCAGCCCATACCCGGCACCTGCACCCTGCGTGTAGAAATTCCACAATGTCTCGTTCACGTTCAGGCCGCGCTCGGTCAGGGCCGTATTCAACGGCGAGCCGCCGCCCATCAACCCGGCACCCACATTCTGCTTACTGTTGGCAGAGAACAGACTCACGGTCGTATCCTCGGCCAGGGGCAGGGCGCCGTCATTTTTCAGCAGAACGACCCCTTCATTGTCGATGCGGTCGGTCAGGTCTTTTTCGGCATCACCGATGGTGTCGGCGGTATAGTCCGCCGTGTTATAGTCCAGGTCCAGGCCCTCGGTCTGTACTTTGCTGTTGTCCCAAGATTTCTTGTAGCCCAGCATTGCATTTATCATGCGGGCGTAGCTAGGCAGAATGACGTTGGCTGCAAACAACAGCACTGCCATGACAACTGCCAGCACAGCCAGAATACCTGTGTGCAGAATATGGCCTACAATTTGCAGTGGTGTGAGTTTTTTCTTTTGCATTTTTCTCCTCCTTGAATTTTGGCGGGGCTTTTGGCCCCTGCCTTTGTTCTGACCTTATTGTAGCAGAAAAGGGGCTTTGCGGCACAAAATTTGCATAACCTGTCGTTTTGGGCGCACAATCTGTAATTGTAACAAAAAGATTACAAAAAGCGTAGTGCAAAGCGCACAAGACAAGGTCGCATCCCTTTGTGCAAAATGCCACTGCGGGTACGCGGCGCGGGCGGAGCAGAGCCCCGTCCCTACGAGCCGCGAGACAGAGTTGTAGGGGCCGGGCATACCCGGCCCGCAGCCTTCCGGCAATTTCCCGTTTTCCCATCCATCTCCCCCACACAAAAATTCCCCCGCCGTTTCAACGCGGCGGGGGATGCTTCATTTATTCATTCGTGGAGATATCCGTCCCGAAGTACTTCTCGCTCAATTCCTTCAGCGTACCGTCGGCGCGCATTTCCTCAATGGCGGTGTCGATGGCAGCGCGCAGGGTGGCGGTCTCGTCGCCCTTGCGCATCGGGATGGCAACCTCGTTCGCGTCCGCAGTCAGCACGGCGATTTTCGCGTTCGCGTCGGGGTGCTCCTTCATGTAATCATAGTAGGTCACCTCAGCGTTCAGCGTGGCATCAATGCGGCCGCTTAGCAGCAGCTCAAAGGTCTGGTTCAGGTCGTCCACACCGGTCACGGTTGCGCCGTACTGCTCGGCCAGCTCGGCGTAGGTGCTGGAAATCGTGTTGGCGGTGGTCTTGCCGTTCAAATCTTCCAGCGCCTTGATGCTGTCATTGTCCTTCTGGGTGATGACGGCGGTGCGGTTGTAGGCATAGGGGGTCGAGAAATCGTATTTCTCGGCGCGCTCGGGGGTGATGTCAACGCCGTTGACCATGATATCATAGCGGCCCGCATCCAGACCGGCCAGCAGGCCGTCCCACTCGCCCTCGACGAACTTCGGCTCCACGCCCAGCTTCTCGGCGATCTTGGTTGCGACCTCAACGTCGTAGCCGACGAGGTTGTCGTTCTCGTCGTGGTAGGTCCAGGGCGCCCAGGTTCCCTCCATGGCAACGGTGATGGTGCCGCTGGCCTGGATCTGGCTCAACAGGTCGCCGCCGGTCTCCTCGGTCGCGGCGGTGTCCGCCGTGCTCTCGGCGGGGGCGGCGCTGTCGGCGGTGCTGCCGCAGGCCGTCAGAGCCAGCGCGGCGGTCAGGGTCAGGGCGGTCAGTTTGGCAAGGTTCTTCATTATAATTGGCTCCTTTGTCTGTATGTCTGCAAAAATTCCCGGGTGCGGAGCTGCTGCGGGTCATTGAAGAACGCCTCGGCTGTGTTCTGCTCCACAATCACGCCCCCATCCATAAACACCACGCGGTTCGCCACATGGCGGGCAAAGCCCATCTCGTGGGTCACCACCAGCATCGTGCGGCCTTCCTCGGCCAAGCTGCGCATGACAGCCAACACTTCGCCGGTCAGCTCCGGGTCAAGAGCCGACGTGGGTTCGTCAAAATAAATAATCTCCGGGTCTGCGGCCATGGCGCGGGCAATCGCCACGCGCTGCTGCTGCCCGCCGGAAAGCTGGTTGGGGTAGTAGTCGGCACGGTCGGCCATGCCCACCCTGACCAGCGCGGCGCGGGCGATCTCATCGGCCTGCCTGCGCGGCATTTTCCGCGCCACGATCAGCCCCTCGGTGACGTTCTGCAAGGCCGTTTTGTTGGCGAACAGGTTGTAGTTCTGGAACACGAACCCGGTGCGTCGGCGCAGGGCGTTGACCTGGGCACGGGTCACATGGGCCAGCTCCACGCGCTGGCCGTCAAAGGTCATCGTGCCGTCGTCTGCCTTCTCCAAAAAGTTCAGGCAGCGCAGCATCGTGGTTTTTCCGCTGCCGCTTGCACCCAGAATGGCGACCACGTCGCCCTTGTTCACGTCCAGGTCAATGCCTTTCAGCACCTGTAAATCACCGAAAGCCTTGCGCAAATTTCTGATTTCCAGCATAGCTTAACTCCTTTGCGCGCCCTTGCTGTTCAGGTACTTCTCGCCCACGGTCTGCAGGCGGGTCAGCACAGTGCAGAACAGCAGGTAGATGATGCCGACCTCGATGTACAGCGCCAGCGGCTCATAGGTGCGGGCCACAATGCGCTGGGTGGTCATGAGCATTTCGGTCACGGTGATGTTGGCCGCCAGCGAGGTATCCTTGACCATGGCGATCAAAAAGCTGGCCAGCGTGGGGAACGCCATGCGCATGGCCTGCGGCAGGATGATACGACGGATGATCTGCAAATAGCTCATGCCGACACACTGGCCGGCCTCCATCTGACCCTGGGGCACGGCTTCCAGCGCGGCACGCACGGTCTCGGCGCAGTACGCGCCCTCATTGATGGAAAAGACCAGCACCGCGGCGGGGAACGGCTCGATAAGGATGCCAACGCCGGGCAGGCCGTAGAACACGACAAACAGCTGCACCAGCACCGGCGTGCCGCGCATGACCCAGATGTAAAACCGGGCGATCTGCTGCAAGACGGGCACATGAGCAAACTGCACCAGCGCCACCACAACGGCAATGATCAGCGCCAGCGTGAAGGAAATGACGGTCAGCGGGATGGTGACGGTCAGGCCGGGCAGCAATATTTTACCAAAGGAATCCACAAGGATGCCTACAAGGCGTTCGGACATGGGGCGGCTCTCTCCTTTTGTGATGCAGGGGTGGCGGGAAGATTTCCCACTAAAACGGTATGCTATGAGATTGTAGCACATCGGCACGAATTTTGCAAGGGTGTAATTTGAAGTGAAGTTTAAGGACGTGAGTTTTTAAAGGTGCGAGATAAGGGAACACGGCGCCCGGCCCGTGCGCCATAATTGCGCGATTGAAAACACCTCTGCGGTGTATGGGCCGGGCATGCCCGGCCCGCAAGTATGCGGTGGGTGTCCCTTTATCCATGGATTTGTAGGGAGGGGGCTTGCCCCCTCCGCGGCGGCCAGAGAACCGGCCGCCCTACGTTTTTCCGGGAAGGTGGGGGCTGGCCTGCGGGGCGTCGAGGACGCCGCCCCCTACTGTTGCCGGGGCGGATGCTTGCCTTACACGGCAGGGCCGGGCATGCCCGGCCCCTACGGTGCGGCGAGGGAAAATGGGCATAAAAAATCCCACCGTCGGTGGGAGACGGTGGGAAACTTAATATTTTCTCTTTAAATTTATTCTGCAACTGTAACCGTCTTGGTTGTTGCCTTAGGGTCTGCATTCTTTTTAACTTCATACTTAGAGGCATTAGTGGAATCAGCCGCCGTATAAGTGCAGGTAAACACGCCCGTTGTATAAACAACAGACTTAACCTTGCCAGAAGTATCATAAGTAACAGTGTAGTTAGCGTTCGGCAACTCGCTGTAACAATCAATCGTGCTAGTCTCGGGTTTCTTGTTACCAGTCTCGCTCAAGGAATCATTCTTTGCATAATACTCCGTTCCTGCCGTCTGTGCAGCCATAACAACCATACGGCATTCAGAAGTTGCTTTTTCCTCGTTTGCCTTATCAATATACTTCGTCAGAGCGGGGACCAGCAGGGCGGCCAGGATGGCCAGGATGACGAGAACGACGATGAGCTCGACGAGGGTGAAGCCCTTCTTGTTCTTCATTTTGCGAATTTTCTCGAACATTATAATTCCTCCGATTTCTCCAGAAGGACTTCAACCGTCCTTTTACTGTGAAGTTATAATATCATACAATTTACCAAATTTCAACAAAGTTACAGCAAAACAGCAAAAAACATTTTGTTGCCTGTTTTGTACCTTTTTCGCAAAGTTTTTTGTTGCTTTGCAACGTGTGCCGTTCGATAATGCCGTCGCATCGCCATTTTATTTTACGCATTTCTGCGTTATTTTATAAAAAATATGTGCATTTACGACAAATTTTGCAGCCGTTTTCTGGCAAATATTTAACCGTGCATATCTTGCGGTGGTACAGGGCACGATTTCGGGCGGTTTTGCGGGTTTACAGGGGGATTTTATAAAATTTAACGTGGCTAAGCGGGGCAAATTGTGTGCTATTGGGGCGGAGCGTTTTTCCGCACAAAAAACGTCTCCCACATGGGGAGACGTTTGGAAATGTGCTGTGTTTAACACCGAAAACGTGATTTTTACGGAATTTTTGCTGTGCTCTGGCGTTTTGGCTGCCGCCGGGCCACTAAATATGGCGTCCGCGGCGGGATTTTTTCAGGTGAGTTGTAATAAACGGCACAATGCCCTTAAAGAAGGCCATGATGGGGCTGTCGTAGTTGTCGGTGCAGCCCTTGTCCTTCAGCGCGGCCAAAGGCGTGCTTTCCCCTGCCGGGTCATTTTGATTCTGCCATCATTCCGCCACTTCCCGCAGGTGCTCGCGCACCGGGCGCAGGTTCTCGGGCAGTTTGGCGTCCGGCAGATCGCTGATGCCATCTGTCGTGCCGCGGGCCTTGGCGGTCTCATAGAACCAGCACTTATAGTCCAGCGTGTCCATCGTCTGCTGCAATTCGGCCATGCGGGCTTCCAGCACGGCCTTCTGCTTGCGGAACATTTCCAACCGCTGGGCGATCGTCGCGTCGCCCTGCATAGCAAGCTCGATGTATTCGCGGATATCCTTCAGCGACATACCGGTCTTTTTCAGGCACTCAATGATGCGCAGCCACTCGAAGTCCTTTTCCTCAAACACGCGGATGCCGCCGGAGGAACGCCCCACAAAGGGCAGCAGCCCTTCCTTATCATAATAGCGCAGTGTCGATGCAGGCACACCCAGCCGTTTTGCCATTTCGCCCACCGTATAAGCCATAGTTGCCTCCTGATCTTTTTGCAGAACCCCTCGACTTAAACCGGGGTTTAACTTGTATGATATCAGTATAGGGCAGTTGCAGCCCCATGTCAAGCTGCGGAAAGGAGCAATTCACCTAGATGCCCCCATGGCCGCCGAAGCGCCGGGGGGGCGTAAGCGTCACCAGATCCCACTTTGGGGCTTATTTTTTATATTGACAAATCCCGCTCATCTACCTATTATAAGTGGGAAAGCATACGAAAGGACTGTCGAACTTATGAAAATGGAACGTATTGACCGGGTTCGTGCCGCGCTGTGCGCACAGGGCCTGACCCAAATGATCGTCTGCGACCCCAAAAGCGTGTGGTATCTGACCGGTGTCGCCGTGGAACCCTATGAGCGTCTGCTGGCGCTCTACCTGCCCACCGACGGCGAGCCGGTGCTGTTTTTGAACAAGCTGTTCAATGTCCCGAATCCGCCCTGTAAGACCGTTTGGCACACTGACACCGACGCCCCGGTCGCCCAGATTGCCGCCGTGGTCGACGCCGCGAAGCCGCTGGGCATCGACAAAGAGTGGCCCGCCAAGTTCCTGATTCCGCTGATGGAGGCCCACCCCGGCATGCAGGTCGTGCTGTCCAGCGATTGCGTCGACGACTGCCGCGCCTGCAAGGACGCCGAGGAACAGCACCTCATGCGTGAGGCCTCCCGCATCAACGATGAAGTCAACGAGGCTGCGAAGCACTACGTCAAGGTCGGCATGACTGAGCGTGAGGTGGCCGAGTTCATTGACGCCCAGTTCCGCGCCCACGGCTGTGAAGGCCCGAGCTTTACCACCATCGTTTCCTTCGGTGCGAACGCCGCTGACCCCCACCACGAGCCGGACGGCACGGTGCTGAAGGAGGGCGACTGCGTGCTGTTTGACATGGGCTGCGTGAAGGACCGCTATTGCAGCGACATGACCCGCACCTGGTTCTGCGGCCAGCCCACAGAGAAGCAGGCCGCCGTACACGACCTGGTGCGCCGCGCCAACGAAGCTGCCGAGGCGCTTATCAAGCCCGGCGTGCGCCTGTGCGACCTGGATGCCGCCGCCCGCGATTTGATCACCGAAGCGGGTTATGGCGAATACTTCAACCACCGGCTGGGCCATTTCATCGGCCAGACCGACCACGAGAAGGGCGACGTGAGCAGCGCCAACACCGCCGTTGCCAAGCCCGGCATGATTTTCTCGATTGAGCCGGGCGTCTACCTGCCCGGTGAGTTCGGCGTCCGTGTCGAGGATCTCGTCCTTGTGACCGAGGGCGGCTGCGAGGTGCTGAACCACAACGATAAACATTGGGATGTAATGGGGAAGTAGCTCCCTTAAAGCCTCCCCCATAGGGAAGCCTTTTTTGTGCAATGTAAAAAGGAGCTTTTATGGATAAAACCGAAAAACTGACCCTGCGGGAATGCCTGCTGGGCGACCGGGCCTTTTACCGCCATGTGCTGCTGGTGGTGCTGCCCATCATCGTGCAGAACACCCTGACGAACGTTGTCTCCCTGCTGGACAACGTCATGGTGGGCCAGGTGGGCACCCTGCCCATGAGCGGCGTTGCCGTGGTAGGCCAGCTGCTGTTTGTGTATAACCTCGCCATTTGGGGCAGCACCTCGGGCGCTGGCATCTTCGGCGCTCAGTTTTACGGCCGCGGCGATATGGACGGCGTGCGCCACACTTTCCGCTTTAAACTGCTGGTGTCCACCGCCATCACAGCGGCAGCCATTATGCTGTTTCTGGCTGCCGGGCCAGCGCTGATTGGAGCGTATATTTCAGCCGATACCTCCCCCGCCGATGCCGCCGCCACGCTGGACTATGCGTGGGGGTATCTGCGCATCATGCTTGTGGGACTGGTGCCCTTCGGCCTGACCCAGTGCTACGCCGGTACCCTGCGCGAGAGCGGCCAGACCGTGCTGCCGATGAAAGCCAGTATGCTGGCGATGGTCGTGAACTTTATCTTTAACGCCCTGCTGATTTTCGGCCTTGGCCCGTTCCCCCGGCTGGGCGTGGCCGGTGCGGCCATCGCCACCGTGCTTTCCCGCTTTGTGGAGCTGGCCATCGTCGCGACCGGCGCCCACCGCAGCGCCGACCGCTACCCCTTTATGCGCGGGGTGTACCACAGCCTTGCCATTCCCGGCGTGCTGGTCAAAAGCATCTTTATCCGGTCGATGCCGCTGCTTGCCAATGAGCTGATGTGGGGCGCAGGTCAGGCCGTGCTGCTGCAATGCTATTCCGTGCGGGGCATCCAGGCCGTGGCCGCGCTGAACATCTGCAACACGATTGCACAGATTTTTAATGAGGTGTTCCTCTCGCTGGGCAATGCCACGGCCATCGTCGTCGGCCAGGAGCTTGGCGCGGACCGCCTGACCGGTGCCCGCCGCACCGCCTGGCGGATGATTACCCTGAGCCTTGCCAGCTGCGTTATTATGGGCGCTGCGCTGGCCGTTTGTGCGCCCTTTATCCCCCGCATCTACAACACTGAGGAACCCATCCGCCTGCTGGCGACCGAGCTGATCCGCATGGCCGCGCTGTGTATGCCGCTGTACGGCTTTGCCAACTGTGAGTATTTCACGCTGCGCTCCGGCGGCAAAACGTTCATCACATTTTTGTTTGACAGCTGCTTTACCTGGGCCGTGTCCGTGCCGATGGCCTACTGCCTGTCCCGCTTCAGCGGGCTGAACATCGTCACAATTTACCTGTTTGTGAACGGCATGGACATCATCAAATGCACCATCGGCTTTGTGCTGGTGAAGAAGGGCGTCTGGGTAAAGAATATTGTGAAAGAATAGTGGTTCTTCCGTAGGGGCGACGCCAGACATCGACCCCTGCAAGCCCCATAAAGGAGATGTACACCCCCATGACCACCGCACACAAAAGCCGCGTGCTGGATATGACCCAGGGCGACCCATTCCGCCTGGTGCTGCAATTTTCGATGCCGCTGTTCTGCTCGAACCTTCTGCAGCAGTTCTACAATTTGACTGACACCGCCCTTGCCGGGCACCTGCTGGGCGCGGCGGCACTGGCGCAGATCGGCGCGACCGCCGCACTGTACGGTCTTATCATGAACTTTGCCTTCGGCATGAACAACGGCCTGGCACTGACGGTCAGCAGATATTTCGGCGCCGGGGATGAAAATGGTATGCGCCGCGCCGTGGGCTGGATGGTCACGCTTTCGGTGGGCACCTCGCTGGTGCTGACCGCCACTTCCCTGCTGGGCCGCGGCGCGCTGTTGACTCTGCTGCAGGTCCCCGCCGAAACGTGGGACGGTGCCGCCGACTACCTGACCGTAATTTTGCTGGGCATCCCGCTGACGATGCTCTACAATATGGAAGCCGCGCTGCTGCGCGCCGTGGGCAACAGCATCACGCCTCTGCTGTTTTTGCTTTTCAGCACCATGCTGAATATCGGGCTGGACGCGGCCTTTATGGGCCCGCTGGGCCTTGGCGTGCGCGGCGCAGCCATCGCCACCGTGCTGGCACAGGGTATCAGCGCCCTGCTGGGCGTGTGGTACATCCTGCGCAGCTACCCGGAACTGCGGTTCCGCCCGGCCCAGCTGAAAGAGACGACCCGCCATGCCGTGACCCATATGTTCTGGGCGGGCCTAAGTATGGGCCTGATGAGCGCCATCTACAACCTGGGCAGCGTGGCCCTGCAAAGCAGCATCAACGCGCTGGGCAGCGCCTACATTGCGGCCCAGACCGCCGCCCGCCGCCTGGCTGAGCTGTACTTTATCCCCGGCGGTGCGCTTGGCATCGGCGTGGCGACTTTCAGCAGCCAGAACCTCGGCGCGGGCAAGCGCAGCCGCATCTGGCAGAGCGTAAAGGCCGCGCTGGTCATCTATTTTGTGTGGTGGGTATTCATCATGGCGTTTACCTTCCTCTGCGGCGAGGCGGCCATCCGCGGCGTGACCGGCAGCGACGACGAAATCATTATTGCCAATGCCCTGCTGTACTTGAAAATCAGCGTGCCCATCATCCCGCCCATGGCCGTGCTGGTCATTTTACGGAATATGCTGCAAGGCATCCAGCACACCATTGAGCCGCTGCTGGCCAGCGCCCTGGAGCTGATCGGCAAAGTGATTTTTGCTGTCTGGCTCGTGCCGGTCTGGGGCTACCGCGCCGTCTGCTTCTGCGAACCGACGACCTGGGTCATCTGCTTTGTGTTCATCCTCTTCGCCACCTGGCGCTGCCGCGGTGATTTGAGGGATGCGTAATTTTTCTTTTTTTCTATTTTTTCGCCCGCGCACCCTTGGCAAACCGGACTTTTTCTGGTATAATATTAGTTACATCTGTGTAGGCCGGTAGCCCAGCCAGGCAGAGTCGGCGGCTCATAACGGATTATAACCGTCTGACCCAATCATTTCTACTTTCAAATATGATGAAGTGCCGCGATTTTTGCTGAACTTCATCGCCAAGATTTCTGCTTTGGCGATGAGTTGGCGATTTGGCCATCAACAGCACTTCTTCATCATAATAAGGGCCGTTAGCTTAACGGTTAAAGCCACCGGCTCATAAACATTGGATGTTAGGATTTGCATCCTTGAAAGAATTCGATAAATCGTAAGATTTGCGATTTTCATAGTTGATTTTTCTGCTTTCATCTACAACCCATCTACGGGCGGTTCGCAACTGCTTGTTTGGGTTGTTTCATAAGGGCCATTAGTTCAGCGGTTAGAACTCTCGGCTCATAACCGAGTTATCGCAGGTTCGAATCCTGCATGGCCCACCAAAAAGAGACGTGCAAGCGTAAAGTTTGCACGTCTCTTTTCATCTTTCGGGAGTTTTTCTCTTGTAGAGCGTCTCGCTCATCTGGCTGCGGATGGAATCCTGCCGCTTGTGGTAAACCTGCGTATAAATTGCCAGTGTCGTGCTGGGTTGGGCATGACCCGCCTCAGCCGCCACTGTAGCGACACCGATATCCGGGTTGGAGAGCAGGATACTGACAAAGGTGTGGCGAAACATATGCGGGTGGATTTTGCGGATGCCCGCTTTCTCGGCCACGCGGTCAACAATTTTGCCATAGTGGTCGGGGCTGATGGGCCAGCCAAAATCATTGATAACGATAAAATTTTTCCCGCGCAGCTTTTGCAGGGATTCCCGGTACGATTCCCACTTTCCGTCCATGCAGGTCTGCCAAGCACTGCCCATACGGTGCTTTTGTGCAAGCCATTGGTCACGGTAGGTTTTCAGATATTCCATAAATTCGGGTGCTACATCTATGTCACGGACGTTGTCCTCTTTCGTGGTCGTCAGGTGATAGCCTTTGTTCACTATGAGCAGTGACTTATCCACATGGACGGTGCAGTGGTCGAAGTCAATATCTTCCCATGTCAGCCCGGCTAACTCACCGCGCCGCATTCCGGTATTCAGCAGCCCCATAACGATGACTTGCTCCAGTGTGGAACAGCGCGGCAGCACCTTAAAAAGAGCCTCTACTTCCTCAGGATGCAGGCAGTCAACCGGTCGGCTGCGCGTACCTTTAACCGCGAGTGTTTGGGTATCGTTGTCTATGCCGTACTCGCGTTCGGCATATTGCATTACGAGCCGCAGAAAGATGGCATACTCCTTGATGGTTTTTCGTGCAATAGGGCGGTGATCCAGTTCAATATGAAACAGCTTTTCGGGCTTACATTTGAGAGCTGCTGCAATTTCCTGTGCTGTTTTTAGTGTGGTACGCTCTCCGCGGAACACTCGCTCTACAGATTTTGTCTGTATGGAACATTGTGCTGCAATTTGGGGACAGGACAGTTTCTTATATTGCTTTGCGTTGGGTTTCAGCACCGCATACCCTTTCACGCTGCGCACATCGGCCTCACCCAGCAGATCCAGAAACTTCTCGCATTCGCGCTTATTTACCTTTGAAATAGGCATTTCTGCAAATGTCGGGCTGATTTCACAGATTCGCCGCAGCATGGTTTCCTTACCTGCTGTGGTGTTGGCTTTATTCTTATGCTGTTCGTAGTCGCCCTCCAGACGAACGGAGGGGTCGAGCATCGATTTTTTGGAATCAATGTATGCTCTTGCTACATCTCGGAAGGGCGTGTTTTTGCCATCTTTTTCATCGTCGGCTTTCTGTTGCTCTGCGCGTTCAAAAACAAGTGCGGCTTCAATGGCAGCGTTTTCACGCTGGCGGTGGGTTTTCAGTACAGTGGGGTCAAAGTCAAAGCGCCCATATCGCCGCACCCTTTTTCCATGTACAGTCACATTAGCGGTCAGTACATAATAGGGGGCGTTGCGTTTGGGTATCATAAGTTTTGCCGATGCCATTATTCCGATTGCTCCGTTTTATTGTTGTAGTAGGCCGCCAGCTTGCCAAGGTTAATGTACCACTTGACCCCGGATTGAAATGCCAAATCCGGGTTTTCGCGGCAGACACGCCGTAGATAATACGGCGGCAGATTCATAATCTCGCTGGCCTGCTTGATGCTGACGATCTGAGGCAGGGTGATTTTCTCGATTTCGCAGGCGGATGCCTGCAGCGGCATTTGCACAGGTTCTTTCATCGTTCTTCACACTCCACATAGTAAATTGGTTTTCGGTTGTGGCGGCGCAGCAAGCGTGCGTCCAGCCCCGTTAGATAGAGTTCATATTGTAGATTGGTCTCGGTCGTAATCAGTACAGCACCGCAATTTTGCAGAAAGCGCAGGATGCGGTACAAGGCTGTAATGTCGTGGCTCAACCGGTCAAGGCTCTGCACCATGACGGCATTGACACGCCCCTGCTGCACAGCGGTGAGCATGGCAAACAAATCAGGTCGCCAGAATTCGGTGCCGTACTTCTGCTCCATGCAGGAGTTGACGATGATGTAGCCGCGCCGGTCTGCCTCGCGCATGACTTCTGCCAACTGATCCTCCAGCGCAGGAAGATTCGGTGCAGCACTGCGGGCAAAAGCCCATACTTTGTATTCTTTCATAGGTGCACCTCAGAATTGATCCATAAGTGGGAGACGAACATCAAAGCGGGGCTTGCCGAACGAAGCCCGCGTGAAGCGGTCACCGACAAAGCGTTCCAGACCACTGTTGATGAGCTCGGCGTTCAGGTCACATTCAGTGGTAATAAGGTAGACATCATTCTGACGCAGAATTTCAATGACACCCACCAGTATGTAGCTGTTGCGGCTGATTTGCTCCAAATCACGCACCATCACGGCTTCAATCCGACCGTTCTCTACTGCGTCCAGCATGGTGCGCAGACCGATGCGGTCTTTCAAGGTGTTGCCGCTGCAATGGTCAAAAGATGTGCCGCGCACAAGAAAACCGTGTCCGGCTGCTTCGTCGATAAGGTCATACAGCCGGTCAAAGGCAATGCGCGGATCTCTGTTGGCGCAGCGCACATAAATCCAGACATCGTGGTTTCGCATAAGGTACATCTCAGGTTCCTCTTTTCACAAAAAGTAATCCGGGTGCTTCTGCTCCCGGATGAATTGCTGCACATCTTCAATTTTCTCAGTGATTGGGCAGGTCGGCAGCGCTGCCAGCGCGGCGTCATGGTACCTGCCGCCGATGCCCGCGCGTTCATCCAGAATGGCTACCACACAGGAATCCTGTTCCGTGCGAATGGCACGACCAAAACCCTGCCGCAGTTTCTTCTGCATTTCGGGGATGACTTCGGCGCTTATGTAGTCACGCAGGTTCGGGTACTGCTGGCGCTCATAGTCGCTGACCGGGTCTGGTATCGGGAACGGCAGTTTTGCGATAATCAGCAGTGACACCATATCGCCGGGGAAGTCGATGCCCTCCCAGCAGGAGCCAGCAGCGAACAGAACGCCGTTGCCGGATTGCTTGAACTTCTGGATAATTTTGCCGCCGTTGCGCCACGCCTGATAGGTCGGGTACGACCACTGGCCGTCCGTCAGTGCGCGGACTTCCGCCATCTGGCGGTACGCTGTGAACAGCACCAGCGCATGACCATGGCAAGCATCCACCAATCGGACGATTTCCTCTGCCATTCGGCGGTTGTCCATTCGCATTTTTCCGCGCAGCGGAAAGTATAACAGACATTTTCTCTTGTAGTTAAACGGAGAATCTGCTCGGAAATGACGCAGAGGTCGGTAAGCCGCCAGCCCCAAAAGCTGTTCGGTGTGGCTGAAATCTCCGGCTGCAGCCAGCGTGCCGGAGGTCAGAATCGCGGGTTCGCGTGTGTTCCACAGGGCGCTGCGGAGCAGCTGCGGTACGCGGTTGCTGGCTGCGCAGAATGTGGGCTGGCCATCGGCATCGTAGTCGATGTATAAGATGCGCGTCGGCACCTCCAAAAGAAAAAGGCGCAGGAGGCTTTCTGCTTCTCCCAGCCTGTTCAGCAGGTATCGCGGCACATCCGGCAATCCGCCAGCATTTTGCAACAGTGCTATACAGTCGATGAGCGCAGCGCGGCTGAACGGCGTAAGCACGAACGGTTCGCTCGCTTTTCCTCGCAGCTTGGAAAGTCCCTGCGTGCAGGAGAACGACAGCGTAAGGAACGCCGTCCGCATCTGTCTGGCAAAATCCTTGTAGTGCGCCTGTTGTAATAAAAGGCACAATTCATCCATGGCGCGCGAGGATAGTGTTTCCGTGTACATCTGACGGGCGGCATCGGGCAGTTTGTGTGCCTCGTCCACCACCAGCGCCTGATAGCTGCGCAGGAGCAGCGGCCTATCTTCAAGTCGGTGCGATGCGTCTGCCAGCAAATAATTGTGATTGCAAATTTGGATGTCGGGTTTCATGGAATCCCGCAGATACTGCTGGTAGCGGCAATCCAAGCGCATAAAGCAATCTCGCGGGCAGGACTGCGGCACACAAATTCGGCAGCGGTCATACCGGGAAAGTTCCGGGATATGATCCATGTCCAAAATGTGCGCAGCAATGTTCAGGCTGTTGGTCTGCCGTTTTCTGCTTGGCTGCACCAGCGATGCTCTCTCGGCAAGGCGGGCATCGCAGACAAAACGCTCTTTGCCCTTGCGGATAACGGCGGTAATAGGTTCGCCGATGATGCCCTCGGCCAGCAAAACTGCAGACAGGTCAGGCAGATACTCGGTTAGGATAGCATCCTGCAAAGCGACGCTGGAGGTGGATATAACAATGGGCAGCTTCATCCGTTCGGGACGATTCATCTGCCAAAGAATACAGCCCACGAGGTAGGCCAGCGTTTTGCCGGTGCCTACGCCTGCTTCGCACAGGGAAATTTCCTTATTATATAAGGTATCTAAAACTTCATGGCAAAGCGCGATTTGTTCCTCGCGCACCGCCATGCCATGCCGAGGTAAAATCTCCCGGAAAATTTTCTCGGCTATGCGGTGGGATTCCGTATAGCCTGTCGGATAGGTTTGCATTGGTTTACACCCCTGCTTTCCATCCCGTTTAAAGCAAAATGATGGGCAGCAGGTGCTTGGGTTCCTGCTGCCCACGATTTGCCCTAAACGGCAAAAGTAAAATAGTTAGTTGGTATGTGCCATATTTGCCGCCCGCACCCCTGACACCGGGAACATAACAGGCAGGGCGTTGGCACACCCGTTCACTGACTCCACCGGAGTCTTACTGCTTACAACTCCGGCTCGGTCACCCCCTCTGACGCTGGAGGCCGCTGGCGTATCATTATGGTCTTTCCCGCCGCAATTGTGGTCAGCCAGACCAGCCCGTCGGGCCTGCCGGGAAAGTAACGTACCTGTTATGCTGGGTATTCGGTTGTCAAGGTGCTGGGGAACGGACTATATCCGCTAAAGAGAAAAACGCCGGAGAATGGAGTGTGCCGCTATGCGATCTTCTTCGATTTCAGCTTCGTCATATTTCCGTTTCAACCATGAAGTTTCAAAATCTGTTAGGTATGGCACTTCATCGGTTTTTAGGTCCCTGTCTATTTCTATTCCACCGTGAGGACCGGACTTCGACTTGATATTGTGCTTGCGAGTAAGTACTACAATATCTGAGGTAATGGTACGTCTGCTGACTCCGAAACGCTCGACAAAATCGTTGACATTGCATTTTTCATGCATATACAACAGTTCTAATATTTCGGCTTGGCGTCGATCGGCACTTGACACACTCTCACCTCTTTTCTGCTCGTTTTTCCCTTGCTCATCATCTTAAAGGCTAATAGCGCAGAAAATGTTCTCTAATTATTTGAACTTTTTGTGAATTTTTCGAGAAGCAGGCATAAAAAAGCCCGCCGCATTTGAGATGCGACGGGCTTAGAACTGCAGCGTGAGATTTACTTTTTGTCCTGCGGTTTGGGCAGCAGCTTTTCGGGGCGGTGGGGCTGGTAAAGGTTATAAGACGATACCGGCGGCCAGCCGCCATACTCGCGGCGAATCATGGCGTCAAGGGCTTTGCGGCCCAGTGCATGGGGCAGGGATTCTTTTGCATTCATAGTTTTTCTCCTTTTTGATCACAGGGTTCGGTTATTATAAAGCTATTGTGCACCATAGCCTCGCAATGAAATTCCAAGCAGCAACGCGACTGCAAAAACGGCGAACGCCGTGCAGGCTCCCCAATCGGGGCGGACAAATAAAAGAGCTATTGTAAGCGCGGCCACAATCAGCAGCCGAATGTAAATGCGCGGCTGAAGCGCTTTCAGTTCTTCCGCGCTCAGGTGCAGTTCCGGGTGGTTGGCGGGGCCGAACAGCGCAATCGACAGGCAGGCAAATCCCGCTACAAACGCCGAAACAACTGAGTCCGGCATCTGCGTTGATAAAAACAGCATCACAGACTGGCAGCAGACGGAACTAAGCAGGCAGCCGTGCGGCGTTTTGGCGTGGTAGCCGCCGGTGCGTTCCCGCAGAAAGCGAAAAACAAACGTGTAAAACAGTACACCGCCCCAACCGACAATCAACGTCCCCAAGGGCAGCAACAGCACAAGCGAGGCAATGCTCATCATATTTTTGACCAGCATATAGTGGCACCACTCGGCCTGTTCCTCGGTAATATACTTGTGCCGAAGCAAAAGATCGGTCATCGTTTTGGCAAGGTGTTCCATGCTGCGCGCCCCCCTGCTGAATACGATATACCGATCAAGCCGCAAAGTCCAGAAAAACGGCAAAACTGCAAAATTCCGTGCGCAACTGCAAGTTTTGCCTATTTTTGTGCAGCAGCAACGGCTTTTTCGTTGGCGGCATCCGCCCATTCAAGGCAGAATAAGAAAGAGCCGTCTTTATAATCCATCAAATAAAAAACGTCATATTTGTGCAGGATATCCATCACATTCGGCAGACCAAAGCCGTGCAATTCTGGCTCCGGCTTGGTGGTGGGGATATGGTCGCCGAAAATTTTGACCGGCTTGCTGGCATTTTCGACCGAGAAAAACAGCGTCGGCGGATTGTCGCTTTTGTTATAGATTGCTTTCACGGTCATGCGGCGCTGCTGCTTTTCCAGATTTTCGTTGGCTTCGATGGCGTTGTCCAGCAAATTGCTCATCACGACCGTAAGATCGACCGAGGGAATCGCCACGTCGGAAAGGTCGTTGATCTCGAAATGCAGATCAATGTCCTGTTCTTTAGCCGCATAGCCCTTTTGATTGAGAATCGCGTCGATGATCGGGTTGTACGTATTCACCAGCAGGATGCGCTCGGTTTGGCGCACCTTCAATTCGTCAAGGTAGGTCTGCGCGGCCGCTGTATCGCCGTTTGCCAGCATATCGGAGAGTGCGAACAGATAGCCGCGAAACTCGTGCGTCATTTTTCGCTGTGCCGTGTAGGAGTTGCCAAGCGCCTTGACGTTGGCGCTCTGCACCTCGGCGCGCTGGTGTGCAACGGCCAGTGCCTCCCGCATCTGGGCGGTGGATTCCAACTGATCCAGCAGAAACAGCGCGACCATATCGACCGCGCACAGCACAAGCAGGCAAAACGTCCATGCGTCATTTTCACCTGCGGCGCTTCCTGCGTTGTACACCCGGTAAAGCACAAACAATGTACACAGTGGGGACAGTGTTGATGCAGGTATCCATGCGCGCGGCTTTTCGTTTTCTTGCAGCGGTGTGTGAAAATGCCGAACCAGCATAACAAACGCCACAACGCACAGCCACCGCAAAAAGAGAAACGTGGTGTACAACGGTTTATTATATACATACTCCGTCTGCGTCATACCCGAATAAAGCAGCCATGCCTTTTCGGATAGTGTTGCAATGGAAAAAAAGCAGGCATAGCCCGTGATTACTACAAACAAACGCCGATCCCAGCGGCCGCAGTACAGCGTCAAACACATTCCATAAAAAAAGGCAAGTTCCATTACAAAATCAACTGCATAACTATATCGAAAATCATTCGGCAGAATATTTACAGACACAGTAATGGCGGCAGTCCATATTACCCAATACGCCCAGAACGCTTTCCCACTGAACCGTCTTGTAAAAAAGCTGTCCCACAGTTTTATGTATAGCCATGTCTGCAGGGCACACATCAAAATACTCAACGCATATCCCATCAGCCGCGCCCTCTCCATGCCATGTATTTTGTTTTGATCGTCTTATACCCGTGCAGGCTGACGGGAAGCGTCTGGCCGGTGGTCAACGTAACGCCGCTTGTTTGCAGGGCAGCAATATAGCTCATATTGACCAAGAAGCTGTTGTGGATGCGCAAAAAGCCCTCCTCTGCCAGTTTCTCTTCCAGTGTGCGCAGGCTCATGCGGCTATTCAGCGGTGCCGCCGGTTCCGCACGATGGAAAATCAGCATCCGTTCCGCAGTTTCGACATAGACCAACTCGTCGAGCACGATGTTCGTGCCCTCGCCGTCGCACAGAACATTCAGCGTGCGGGTTCGGCTGCGGCAGGCGACCAACGCCTGCCGAAAATAGCCCGGCAGTTTTTCGGCCAGCTGCAGCTTGGGCAAAAAGCGGAACGCGCTTACCTCGTATCCCTCGGCGGCATATTCGCCGTAATTTGTCACAAAGATCAGCACCGCGTCCTTGCGGATCGTGCGCATCTGCCGCGCCAGCGCAATGCCGTTCACATCGCCCATATCAATGTCCAGAAAAATCATGTCGGCCTTTTGCACGGCTGCCTTTTTCAGCGCGTGGGGGTCATGGACACACTCGATCTGCATATAACGGCGGTTAAACTCCGGCTGTGCTTCGATCAGTCGTTTCAGTGTTTCGGTAAATATCGCGTCATCGTCACACAGCAGAATGTGCAGCATACCGTCACCGGCTTTCGTCGTTGGATTTTTAACATTTGAAATTGTATCCAAAATAGCGCGCCCCTCTTTCGTTGTCAAGCCAAATTGCCCCGTTGCGGACAAATATGATGTTATAAATCATAGTATCTGAATATTTGTCCGATGTCAACCGATACACTATAAGCAGTAGGAGGTTGACACAGATGATGATCGATTTTGCAGGCAGGCTCAAACGTCTGCGCATAGAAAAAGGGTACTCTCAAGCGACGCTGGCGAAAAAAATCACCGATGCAGGCCAAAAGCTGGGCGAAGCATCCATCGCCAAATACGAGAACGGGCGCACCTATCCCAATTTGCAGACCGCCGCCTGCATGGCGGATTGCTTCGGTGTTTCAATCGATTATCTTGCCTGTGGCGAGAAAGCCGCGGTCGTTTCGGTTGACGGTCTGACCGACGAGCAGATCAATTTGATGACCGAGCTTACCCGTGCGCTGCGCCAGCAGAACAAAAGCCGATGGGGCAATCCCAAAAGCACCCCGACGCCGGAACAGCAGGAGCTGGTATTTAAGCTGGTCGCACAGTTTTTGAAATAATGCCCTGACGATACGGCAAAGGCCGGACGCTTTCACGCGCCCGGTCTTTTTTTTGCAGTTGCGCACGAATTTTTGCAGTTTCGCTGTTTTATTTGAAATCTTTGCTGGCGCGTGCTAGAGTAGGGGCAAGCAAAAGGGATACGGTGCATCCCGCAAAATCCCGTCGAAATGCCGGTGCACAGGCGTTTTGAATATCCGCCCCACAACCAACCAGACATAAGTTTCTTTCAGAATGGAGGAATACATCATGAAGAAACTCAGCAAGCGTTTTCTCACCCTCGCAATTGCCTGCGTTATGGCTATGGCTATGGCCGTACCGGCGTTTGCAGCCACAAATGCAATTTTATCTCCTGTTGGTCGCGGCAATATTCGTGTTAACGGGTATGGCATTGCGGGCACCGCGCGATTGACAGCATCTAGCAGCGTGGCGCAGAGCAAGGTTGTTCTCCAACCAGCCTCTTCCATGACTAACCAGAAGTGGACCGTTGAAGGAAGCGGCAACGAAGGAACAATTTATACGGCACAAACCCCCAGTGGCACTCGTCTTGCTGTGAACCTGTGGCGCGTAGCTGTATCCTCTGGCGTTTACCCTGCAACTCTGGCAGCAACAACTGGGAATACAGATGATACCTATTTCCACTTTTCTAATTACAACAGTTATCGTTTTAGGGCTTGGTTGAATCAAGGCACTTACGCCGGTTATCGTCTGTACATTGATAAAAGTAGCACGACTTCGCAATACAGTGATGTTTACTTTGTGAACAGCGATAAAGATCCCAATACGCTTTGGTACTGGTCCCTTGCAAGCTAATATTGCTCTAATGTGCCACATTATTTAAAATTGCGGGGAGCAGGCATAATTGTCTGCTCCCCGCTAGTATCATATGCGTAACGCAAAGAAAGGATTGGCTGATTTCTTATGAAAGAAGTATTCATCAAAACACTTTCCATGGGAATCGTCCTGTGCATTTTAACTGCCTGTACAGGTAGGCCGTCACCGAGTACATACTCCAACAGTAGTGCGACTTCCTCGGATTCCAACGTAGAAGCAGATAACAAAAATACCGAGCCTACCGCGACAGGATTTAAAAATCTTACGCGCCCCTACTATTCTGTTTTGGGTTGTGGCGGAGAGAGCGGCTATTATGAAACACGTGCTAGAGACGACGGGTCCGCCAATGTCACTTACATTGACTATTCATCGCAAAAAGAAATATATTTATGTAATGCACCTGGTTGTGCTCATGACAATGAAGGATGTACTTCTTGGATATCTGCGGAGAATGCTGGCGTATTTCCCCTCATTTCAAGTGATCATCTTTTACTTATCCATCGCACCTATGGTGGAGAAGAGGGAAAGCAGTCACTTTCTCGAATTGATGCCGCATCTCTGGATGGAAGCAACTGTAAAACACTTATTACATTTAACAATGGGGAACGTCTTGGCGATGTGTTTTGTACCAACGGAGAATCCCTTATCTGCTCACTGACAACACTTGAGCAGTTGCCGGACACGTTGGAATCCACTTTTACTTTATGTATGATCGACTTAAATACGGGCGAGCGCGTGGATTTGTATGTGGAAGATACAACAGGCGGAATACAGCCGGAATTTTTAGGGGTTACAGAAACCGGATATGCAGTTTTACATTCTTCTCAACAAACCAAAACTGAAAGCGATTTTCCCGGTAAGGAATGGAGCGAAATTTCCGATGAGATTGCTCGTTCAACTTTCCACCAATGGGAAAAAATTCCGATTGGCGGAAACTGTTGCGAATCTTTTTACGAATATACAGGAAACATTCAACAGCTGTTAATGGCCGATGGGCTATATTTTTACGATGTAAACACCAAAAAGCTGATACGAATCAGTGTACAAGACAGTAATATTGATGAGGTTGCCGATTTTATTTCCACAGATGGAAACAGCGCCTATATAGACGGAAAATTTGATGAATGGCTTTTAATGTCAATTCGACACTATGAGCAACATCCAAATGTGGAGTATCCGGTTGCAATCGAGAACTGTTACGCAATCAATACACAGACAAAAGAGGTAAAAGAACTAAACATCAAGCAGGAAATTGCGGAAGACCGTACAATTCCCATTATGCTTGGACAAAGTGCAACCGATCTGCTTCTCATCACGGATAGTCAAACCGATAATGTAGAGCACTATGGATTTGAATATTCTATTATAAGTAAAGAGGGATATTTAAATTCTGATGTAGCAGAATTGCGGAAAGTCTCTTTTATTGAAGATGGTTCTAATGTGTCGTAATGGTAGAACTCACCTCTCCGCGTAAAATCTACCCGCTGCCAAGCCGACTCTGGCAGGGCAAGGTAAAACTAAAGCGTCTCAGAGCAGAGTCAATACACCCCCTTGCAACAACTCCGCAATAATCCGGTGCTACCATGCGGGCAAAGCCTAAAGAGCCTGCACAAAAGAAAGCGTACATCTGCCATGCAACTGGAACTGAACGATCTGCGCAAAACCTATCTGCTGCCCGCACCGCTGCTGCACCGCCGCGGGCAGGGCAAACCGAAAACCAAACAGGCTCTGGCTGGGGTGTCGCTCACCCTCGGCCCGGGCCTGTATGGCCTTTTGGGGCCGAACGGCGCGGGCAAAAGCACGCTGATCGGCATCATCACCGGTGGGCTGGCCGCCGATTCGGGCGAGGTGCTTTGGTGCGGCAAGTCAGCAATGGGTATAGGCTTCCGCCGCATTCTTGGCTATATGCCGCAGCAGCAGGGACTGTACGACAGCTATACCGGGCGATGCTTTCTTGCCTACATGGCCGCCTTGAAAGAAATCCCTCGAAAAGCTGTTGCAGCCGAGGTTGATCGTGTGGCCGCTGCCGTAAATTTGACCGTTGAGTTGGATAAGCGCCTTTCTGCTTATTCCGGCGGTATGAAGCAGCGCCTGCTGTTGGCATCCGCCCTGCTTGGAGATCCGAAACTGTTGATTTTAGACGAACCAACGGCAGGCCTTGACCCGAAAGAGCGCGTCCGCCTGCGCGAACTGCTGGCAGATATGGCTAAGGATCGAATCATCCTTGTGGCAACACATGTCGTTTCGGATGTGGAAACGGTGGCAACCAAAGTTATTTTGCTGCGTGCCGGCAAGATTGTGGATGCCGCGCCCGTGCCGGAGCTTATTGAAAAATATGCTCCCGGCCAAGGGCTGGAAGATGTGTACCTGAACGTGTTTGGTGAGGGAGACGGTAAATGAGCCTGTTTTTTGCTGAACTCCGCAAAGTCTGGGGTGGCAGAGTCTTTCCTGCCCTGCTGGCTATACTGGCGGCTGCCAATCTCCTACTGCTGTGGATGGGTACTCGACCCACAGCCAAACAGCCTCCTGCATCAGCCTATCGCGCAGTAGGTGCCGAGCTTTCCGATAAAACTATGGATGAAAAAGGGATCTATCTTCACGATAAATACACTGAGATAGAAAGTCTTGTGAAAATCGGGCAGTATTATCGGGAACAGGCTTACGGCGGCTATGGACTCACTCAGTATCGGCAGGACAACGCCGCTATGTTCGATGCCTATGAGCAAGAGTACACAGATAAGACCTATACTCTATTCACGGATAACTTGAACACAGAGTACCGCCTGTTCAGCCAGCTGCAAAGCGAATATGACACCGTGGCGGCCTACAGCGACTTTCTGGATGGCGTTCAGACCAAGGCATCTCAACTGTCTGGCATCTCGATTTTTCAAAATGACCGTACCGGGTACGATTTGAAAAATATCGAACGCACCGCACAGGTTTATGCCGGGCTGACCGAAACGCCCATTGATTATTTTCCGCAAAAGGGCTTGTACACAGCCATCAGCTATGCGTTTACCGACCTGATTTTGCTGGCATCTATGCTCTTGCTGGCGCTGATCCTTGTGCGACAGGAGCGCGACAGCGGACTGCTGAGCCTTGTGCGCAGCCTGCCGGGCGGACGGTTGAAAACAGCCCTTGCCAAGCTGGCGGCATTTGCTGCCAGCTTATTGGTCGTTCTTACGGTGCTGTATGGGGTCAACCTTGCCTATTGCTCGGCGTCCTTCGGTTTAGGCTCGCTGAATCGCACCATCCAAAGTGTTCCCGCCCTGATGCGCTGCACCATGCAGATCACCGTCGGGCAATACCTGCTTCGGTTTTTGCTTGCCAAATGGGCGGGCGCGTTTGTGATGGGGCTTTGGGTCATGCTGGCTGCCCTTGTCGCCAAACGTGCCGCCGCCGGGTGGATCGGCGCACTGGCGCTGCCTTTGGCAATGTACGGCATTCGTGCGGCAATTCCCGCCACGAGCCATTGGAATGTCATAAAATACGCCAATATGGTAAGCCTGCTGCAAACTAACGAGCTGCTGGGAAATTATCGAAATCTGTTTTGGTTCGGCAGCCCCATCAGTCTCCCAATGGTAGAGTGGGTAACTGCCGCTGCTTTAGGCAGTATCTTGTCTGTGGCATTCTGCACTGTTTTTACAAAGGCACAGCTGCTGCCGGCAGCCAAACGTAGTCTGGCACTTCCATTCCGTCACAAAACACACGCAACCTCTGTCACTCATGAAGAAGGCAGAAAGCTGTTACTGATGAATGGTGCAGCGGTATTCTTAGCTGCATTTCTGGCATTCGGCATTTATCAGGGCGTGACAGCTGAAAGCTACATAGACGCGGACGAAATCTACTACGCCTATTATATGAAGCATATTTCCGGACCGTGGAGCGAAGAAAGCCGCGACTGGCTGAAAGAGCAGCGTAATGAGTTTGCTCCCATGCTGGAAGTGCAGAAACGCGTCAACCGTGGCGAATTGAGCAGCGAAGCACTACTGGCCTACAATTCCTTGCAACAAAAATATTCTGCCTATCAGCGTGTTCTTCAATCCAATATTAGTTACTACCTCAAGGAGAATCCCGGTGCGTGGCTTGTTTATGAGACCGGCTACAAGAAGCTGTTCG